>PDWJ01000419.1_pt1 | contig 65488 bp, 63 predicted proteins | sample 1430881 | NCBI WGS metagenome assembly PDWJ01 (sample SAMN01162460, study PRJNA174530) | Oral metagenome, whole genome shotgun sequencing project. | biome: Marine environment; feature: Marine mammal; material: Swab sample of the gingival sulcus; isolation source: swab sample of gingival sulcus... | reverse complement strand
CCACTGTTTATGTGGATGTTTCCTGTGCTGTTTATATCGCTGTTGATTAGGTTAGTTTTTCCTTTGCTGGTAAGTATGATATTAGAGGGCGATTTTGATGTGGTTTTAATTTTACCTGAGTTGCTAATTTTACCAGCACTATCTAATACAACATACGAGGAAGCCGATAACGTGCCGGCATTACGTACACCCAAACCATTTTCATTACCAATCAAAGCGATTGATTTGGCATAGATACCACCTAAGTCTTTTACATCAATGGCAACTGACGGGCGAGTGCTTTTAGCTTTGAGCTTTTTCTTGGCTGATAGGGTATCGTAATCTATTCGGTGACTACCTGTTACTAAATTGGTTGATTTTAAAGAAGCGATGCGACCATTAACTTCAATGCCCCTTGCAATCACATCAACGTAGTTTGCTCGGTTTTCTGCTTTGGCTTTTTTTGTATTTCGACCACCACCCAGTGCATAGCTTGTTTTGTCTTTTATGAAGTTTACTTTGCCTTTACTAACATCAAAGCTATCGAGTGCACCACTAACAATTCTTGGATTCCCTGTTGTTAAAGTCGCTCGGTTGGCATTGATAAAGCCAGCACCATTTACCACTAAGCCTGATGGGTTAGCAACAATGACATCAGCTTTTTGTCCAGCAATCTCGATATTACCTTTTAAATAAGAAGGGGCAGTGCTACGTACTTCATTTAAAATAGTGGAGGCACTGCCTTTTGCTAAGTATTGGTTGCCATTGATTGTCCCTGCTAGGCGGGTTTTGGCACCACCTACACTGTTATTTAGGATGACGTTATTATTGCCAATGTTAAATTTGCTATAAGTGTTATGTGATAATCCTTTACGGTTTGGTGTACGAATATTAATGATAGGAGTGCCATTACGGGCTTTTAATAAGGCTGCTCTTTGTGAGCTTGGGATGTTGCTGGCTTTGTTTTTAATTTGGGTATTGGCTGCCCATGCTAGTTGTTGATAAATGAGGCTTTGAGCACATATCATTGCCATGATTAGTTTTTTATAAGAGGGAAAGTTGCGTGAGTGACGATTGCTTGCTCGTTTTTGACGAGTGCCATTGCCTGTGGCTTTATTTTGACTTTTGGTTATTTCGCTCACGACCATGAGCATGCCACGGGCTTTGTTAAATACCACTTTCATAATAAGTTATGTCTCGTATTCGCGGTTATTGTAACAAACCCCTTCTGATTTGTGACAAGAAATATTTGTTTTTGTATTTCAATGAGTTAAAATGTGTAAATACCATTACCAAAATAAAGCCAAAACCTGAAAAAATTACTGATGTAACAACACATCAAACAGGTTTTGGCTTTTCAACATTTTTTAAGCAAGCTCAAAGCAACTTGCTCATCAGTGCTTTACAATGTTGTTTTATGAGGTTGGTTCACACGCTTTAGCCGCAGCTTTGGTTTTTTCATACACACCTTCTGAGTCAAGTCCTTTTGCTTTGATAGCGTCTAAATACTTTTGCGTACCTTGCATTAAAGGTTCTGACCAATCTGGATTATTCAGTGGATCTGGTATATCAATGATTTCATCCCCTTTTGCTTTGGCAGCTTCATAACCTGCTTGCACATAACTATCCATCACGGCAGATAACTCTTTTGATAGTTTTGATCCCGTTGTTTCATCAAGTAGTTTTTTTAAGTCATCTGGTAAACTATCATACTTTTCTTGGTTCATTGTAACAACCATACTAGACGTATAGAATGGAATATTAGTATGTTTATTCGCAATTTCGTTAAGGCGGAAAATATTAAATGCGTCCCACGGAATAGCAACCCCATCAACCACACCACGTTCTAAAGAAGTATAAATATCTGGTGCAGGGATACCAACAGGAGATCCACCCATGTTTTCAATAATATCACCTGGTACAGCAGATGGTCTTCGGATACGCAAACCAGCCATATCTTCAGGTTTTTTGATGAGCTTATTTTTGGTATGAATGATACCTGGTGCAGAACCAAACATCATTAACACATGGGTATCGGCATATTCTTTGTCATACACGCCATCGTCTAATAATTTTTGTAGCATGCAACTGGTTTGAGACGCTGTGGTAGTCAATCCTGGTAATTCTGCTATCTCCACAAGAGGGAAACGTCCATTTACTGCCCCATGAAGTTGCAATCCAATATCAACTGCTCCTTTTGCAGTTGCTTCGTAGGTATGCGCAGTTTTGGTTAATGTCGCACCTGGATAGATTTCTATTTTTAGGCGACCATTGGATTTTTCTTCAACTTGTTTTGCCCAAGGTTCAAATACCTCTTTATTAATAAACGAAGGTGCTGGTAGAAAGTGGGAAAATCTCAAAACGATGGTTTCTGCATTTTCTGCAGTAGCATTGTTTGATGCAGTTTCGGATGCTTTAGCATCTGTACTATTTTGATTAGTGGCTGCTGCACTTTCTGTATCTGCTTGAGGCTTCTCTGCACAAGCAGACATGCCGATAGATAAAGCTACTGACATCGCCAATGTTAAAAAAGTTTTTGACATACCTTGCGATAAGCTTTTTGATGTGGTGTTTGACATTGTTACAATCCTTTTAGATCGGTTATAGTAAAGTAAAAACTAAAATACTACAAAAAAATCATAAGGGAGTATACCCCCTTATTTACAAAAAATTTTGTTTATAGTGACAATAAAATTAATTGACTATATTTATTATCACTTGGATTCAACCCTAGAAGAGCAATTTAAAAAAATTAAAATTTGGCTACCCTCGAGGAGTCTGTGTTAATTAAAATCCATCATTTTTCCTGGATTCATGATATTATTTGGATCGATGGCTGTTTTTATAGCTTGCATAATAGCTAAGGCATTGCCATGTTCTTTGTGCATATATTTTTGTTTGCCTTGCCCGATGCCATGCTCTCCTGTACAAGTACCGTCCATGTCTATCGCACGTTCAGCCAGGCGTTTAAGAATACCCTGAGCATTTTTAATTTCTTCGGCATTATCCATATCCACCAACAGCAATACATGAAAGTTACCATCGCCAACATGACCAACCACAGGTGCAAGCATCCCTACGCTTTCAATATCTGCAACCGTTTCGCTCACACACTGGGCAAGGCGAGAAATTGGTACACACGCATCGGTCGAAAGTCCGTCTGCTTCTGGTCTTAATGCACGGCTAGCATGATAAGCATTGTGACGGGCAGTCCACAATTTTTTACGTTTGGCTTCTTCGCTATCCCATACAAAGTCTTGACCACCAAAGTCTTCGATAATTTCACTAAATAAGTCGGTTTGTTCTTTGACACCAGCATCTGTACCATGAAACTCAACAAATAAGGTTGCTTGCTCTTTTAAGTTAAGTTTAGAGTATTGATTACAGGCCTTAACCTGTACCGCATCTAATAGCTCAATACGAGCAATCGGCAAACACATTTGAATGGTTGCCATGACCGCTTGGCAGGCATTATCAATACTAGGGAAGTTGCACAAACCACTACCAATACATTCTGGAATACCAAATAGTTTTACCGTGATTTCGGTGATAATACCTAATGTGCCTTCTGATCCTATCATTAAATGAGTCAAATCATAGCCAGATGACGACTTCTTGGCACGACTGCCGGTGCGAATAATGTCGCCATTTGGTGTGACTACTTCAAGGGATAAAACCACATCTTTCATGGTGCCATAACGAACAGCATTCGTCCCTGATGCTCGAGTGGCAACCATACCACCAAGACTGGCGTTTGCCCCTGGGTCTATCGGAAAAAACAAACCCGTTGCACGCAAGTAATGATTTAAAGACTCTCGAGTAACGCCTGGCTGTACCGTAGCCGTGAGGTCCTCTTCATTAATTTGTACAATGTTGTCCATTTGTGACATATCAATACAAAGACCACCATGAGGTGCATTGACTTGACCTTCAAGCGATGAGCCAATACCAAAAGCGATGACTGGCATTTTATGCTCATTACAAATTTTAACCGCTGTGGCAACACTTTCTTTATCTTGTGCCATTAGCACCGCATCTGCAGGCTGATTAGGTAACCAGCTCATAGTGTGAGCGTGTTGCTCTCTGATAGTACGGTTGGTACTCAGTTGCTTACCAAACTGCTCTTGCAAACGGGTAATTGCGGTTTGATAGTTATGAGAAAGATGAGCGCTTGTTGTCATTATATATGAGGTATCCTTAATGCGACTATTAACTAATAACTAGTGACTATTGTTTTGCAATGCCACCATTGGCACGGTCACGATTTTCAAACATTTCCATATGCTCAGGTACCACACTTAAATCAGGTAGCTGTAGCCATACACGAAGGAGCAAGCGAGCCCGTTCAATCTCTGGATAGTCGGTATAGTCTGTACGCGCATGTAGGCAAATGCGATTGTTGGCAAACTGCATATCACCTGGTTCCATTAGGTTTTCTAGATAAAGTTCTGGACGATTCCACAATACCTCTTTAATGGCATTTTGGGCTTGAACTTCAATGTGATCATCAGGCAGATTATCACGCTCTTGATAAAATTCACTAAATCCAGGTATATAGTGAGAAGAAAACTCACCCGTTGGTCTAAAATCAAAAGCTGGAATACGATGCGGTGTGTATAAATCAGTGTCACCTCTATCTGGCGTGGTTCTTTTGTAATAAAAACCTTTATATAAAGTTTCCATAAGCTCAGGATGTTCTGCAAGCAAAGTATTGTGTACGGTACCAGCACTCATCAAGCGACTATAACCTCCCTCCATACTTTTACGAATCGCCAATAAACCAACGACATCAGTGGTCGGGTCTCTGTGCATAATAAACTCACCACCGTTATGGTATCTGCGTGGATCATTTTCATCACGAAAGTCCATAACCTCACCAATATAGTCACCCTTATGGCTCTGCGATACGGTAATACCAATATAGCTACATAAACCACTGTAAACAACTTTGGCTTCAGCCAGCGTATAGTTATCAACATCTAAACCAGATAGTTTGACAATACCGCGTCCTGAGCCTATTTGCTTGGCAATTTCTTTCCCTTGCTCAACAAAACTTGGTAGAGGGAAGTTTTCAGGAGTCATATCTTTTAATACAACTTCTGAGGCATCTACTTTAAGTTGTTTAAGGTTAGATTTAATTTCATCAAGGGTATCTTTACTAAGGTGGTATTGCCAGCTGTCATCTTTTTCGATTTCTGCACGGTTCCAAACCCCTTTACCTGTCACAGGGTGCATTGGTTGACCATGAATGCTAAATAGTGCTGATTTATTAACATCAGACATCCTTATCTCCTTAATATGTGTGTGGATACCTTACTCTATCAGAGAAAGCTTGGTACAACAATTCTATTATATTGTGGTCGTTATAACTTTTTTGTGTTATTACTTGAGTTAATGTTATATTTTAAATAATAGCCGAGCAAATAAACATTGATTTTGGTTAATCAGCTATAGCCCACTTGCTTGTTTATTAAACCAGTTCATCAATATTTTATTTTTACTGACCATACTTACCGCTTCACTACGCAAGTGTTGCATAGGTGCAAGCTGTGTATGATACCCAGCAAAAATCCAATTAATCGCAGAAAACCCATGCATCATAATACTGTTATTGGCTCTACGTTGTCTTTCATATTTTTTCAGCGTTTGCAAAAGTCCCCATTGTTTATTACCACTCCGTTTATAGTCATCCATTAAAACATTAAACAAAGCAGCAACATCCAGCATACCAAGGTTTAACCCTTGACCTGCAAGTGGATGCACACCATGTGCCGCATCCCCAACTAATACCAAGTTATTACTAATATAAGTTTTAGCTTGCTGTGCATTAAGTGGAAAACTGGCGATAGATTCTATTTTTTCAATATTACCCAGTTCATATCCTGTCGCAAAAGCAAGCTCATTGGCTATATATGCTTCATCTTTAGTCAGTAAAGACAAAGCATCATAAGTTGGCAATGTCCATACCACAGACTGCCAATGCTGGGGGTCAAGCCTATCTTCATCAGTAATATCGGCAAGAGGCAATAATGCCAATGTTCCTGTTGGTAACATTACCTGCCTTGCGGTAGCCTTATGTGGCTTTTGCGTTTTAATGGCACAACAAATTGCAGTCTGTTTGTAGTCTAAGGTATCCAATTTTATACCAGATTGTGAGCGTACAAAAGAGTCTCTACCATCAGCACCAACCACTAATTTTGCATAAAGCTTTTGTTCGTTTTTATCATCTTCTAGGGTAATTTGGTATCCAACTGCATCCCCTCGCCAATCTAGTTTGGTTACTTTTTTACCAGCAATAACCGTTAAATAATCTTTAATTGCCTCTTTTTGCATGGCAAGAAATAAAGCATAGTCAATCACAAATGGTTCGACCATACTTCCCAACAGTTTTGAGTCATATTCATCGGCAAATTTAAGCTCGCCTACGCCATTTGGTTGCCATACATGCATTTGCGTATAATCAGCTTTTCTACCTGATTTGCATATATACTCCCACGCATCGGCTTCTTTTAATAAATTAATACTTGCAGGACTTAAAGCATAAACTCGAGCATCTCGATTTGTAAGTTTTATTTTCCAATCTTGCTCAAGCATTTTTGGACGAGCATCAATTAGCGTAACTGGCATTTTTGCTTTGGCTAGCTTAATTGCAAGCGTTGCCCCAACAATGCCACCGCCAATAATGATGGTTTGCTTATTTATATTCATGCCCATACCTTAAAAATAATCCTAAATTATGACTTAAGTCCCATCGCATAACTAGCCACCAATGGCTTAACACTGGGTATTTTATCAAACGCCAATAACCCGACATTGCGGGTAAACTTTACAATTGGATGAGGATGTGTAAAACCATGCACAACCGCATCACAAAACTTAATGACCCTTTTTTGGTCTTTTAAACGTGCTTGCTCATAACGGCGTAAAAATTGTGGATTGCCAATATCCTCTGCCTTCATAGTTTGGCTAGCAATCATTTTTGCTAACACATGAGCATCGCGCATGCAAAGGTTAAAACCCTGCCCAGCGACTGGATGCAAAGTATGCGCAGCATTACCCATAATGACAACTCGTCCATCTACTTGGCGTTCTGCCAACACTTTTGTTAACGGATAACAGCCACGCTTACCTGCTTTGATAAAAGTACCTGCACGCTGTCCAAAAGCGTTTTGTAAAGTTTGCAAAAAATAGCCATCATCTTCTAAATACTGTTTTTCTTCCCCTTTTGGGCATATCCAAACAACCGAACGGCGATACCCTTGTTGCGTTGGTTCACGCCCATCACCCTGAATATCTGTTAATGGCAACACCGCCAATGGACCAGCTGGGCTAAAACGCTCAATCGCAACATGCTCATGAGGTTTGTCAGTTGTGACTACGCCGACAATACCTGATTGGTTATAGTCATATAAACTGCTATTAATATTTAAAAGGTTACGCACGCTAGAATCTCGCCCATCACAAGCAACTAATAAATCTGTTGTTAGCGTTTGTACTGCCGCTTCTTTATTATCGCTATTTTTAAAGGTAACTGTCACACTATGACTGTTTTGTTGTAAAGATTCAACCAATTTACCATCCAGTATGTTTATTAGTGGGTGTGCCTTAACGGCTAGTAATAGTTTACGACCAAGCCATGCGTTTTCCATCACTTGCCCAAAACTTTCTACTTTTTCTTCTTCTTTTTTTAATTTTGCCTGCCCAAAGCTGCCTTGCTCACTGACATGTACTTCATCAATTCTACAAGCATGACTTTGTAGCTCGTGCCACAAGCCAATCTCTTGATAAATTTGTACAGTACGGCGTGATAAGGCAGTATTGCGACTGTCTAGATATTGTATTGTGGCATCGGCATCATCAGGGTTCACTGTTGGGTATTTATATTTTTCTATCAAAGTACTACTAATGCCATGATGTGCTAGCAATAATGAAAAAGACAAACCAACATGACCACCACCAACCACCAATACAGATTGACTATTTAAAGCTGATTGATTGTTTACTCCATTATTTTTTGTTTGAGATTGTACCGTACCATGAGTGGTAGTATTAGTAGCCATGTGTCTAGTAGCCATGATAGTCGCCTTAATTTTAATTATTTAAATAATTGCTTTAAAATTTATGCTATTGGTTTAACCTGATACATTCTACTACTCATTGAAACTTTTTTACATGATTTGTTAAGCTAATATTAATTCAAAAGTATTGATATTGATTAGTCGCCACAAGGCGAGTATAATAACGGCTCCTTTTATATCAAACCTATTAAACTTATGGCAAAAAAAGACGATATCATTGAATTTGAAGGCGAAGTGATTGACACACTTCCAAATACATTATTTAAAGTACGCCTTGAAAATGGGCACGAGATTATTGCCCATATCTCTGGCAAAATGCGTAAACACTATATCCGCATTTTAACAGGGGATAAGGTTAAGGTTGAAATGACGCCATACGACTTAACCAAAGGTCGTATCACTTACCGTGGTAAAAACTAGTACGCTTGTTTTAAATTAATCTGTTAAAAGATTAAACTTGCCCTACTATCTCTATAGACAGGGCTTTTGTTGTATCTAATTACTGCAAATATCGACAAATATCTTGTTATCATTTATTATTTCTATCCATCGCAATCTATTTCATTGCTATAACTTTACAAACATACTATGACATATTTTTTTAATAGACAATTTCCAAACACCCGCATGCGTCGCAATCGTTATAATGACAATGTGCGTGCCCTGCTGCAAGAAACTCACTTAGCCCCAAAACACCTTATTGCACCCGTTTTTGTATTACCTGGTACAAACCAAAAGCAACAAGTTTTAAGTATGCCAGGTGTTGAAAGACTTTCTATCGATTTACTACTTCACTATGTCAAAGCACTTTATGCCGAAGGCGTAACCATGGTAGATATCTTTCCGGTTATTGATGCAAATTTAAAAACCAAGGATGGTAGAGAAGCTTATAACCCCAATGGGCTAGCTTGCCAAGCTGTAAAAGCAATAAAAGATGCCATACCAGAGATGGTGGTGATGACAGATGTTGCATTAGACCCATATACCACGCATGGGCAAGATGGGGTTATTGATGATACTGGCTATGTTGTTAACGATACAACCGTAGAAATATTAGTGAAACAGTCACTTGCCCATGCAAACGCTGGGGCAGATATTATTTCTCCTAGCGATATGATGGATGGGCGAATAGCCGCAATTAGGCAAGCTTTAGAAGCCGATGGGTTTTATAATACAGGCTTGATGGCTTATTCTGCTAAATATGCCTCTGCCTATTATGGACCTTTTAGAGATGCCGTAGGTAGTGCAGGCAATTTAAAAGGTGGACACAAAAAACAATACCAAATGGATTTTGCTAATCGTAGTGAAGCGTTACACGAAGTTGCACTTGATATTCATGAAGGGGCAGATATGGTCATGGTAAAACCAGGTCAACCATATTTAGATTTAATCCGTGAAGTGAAAGACACTTTTGGCGTACCCACTTTTGCTTATCAAGTTTCTGGTGAATATACCATGCATAAAGCCGCTATTTTAAACGGCTGGTTAACTGAAGATGTGATTTTAGAAGGTTTACTTGGCTTTAAACGTGCTGGTGCAGATGGTATTTTGACTTACTTCGCCTTAGAAGCCAGCCGGATGCTAAATCACTAAGTTGACACCCTCATTAAATTTATTTTTGATGCCAAGCAGTATCACTAAAAAACGCCAAAGTGGCATACTAAAAAGACAAACATACTTTGATGTTTGTCTGATTGTCTGCTTGTCTCTATCATCTTTTTAGTTCAAAAAGATTAGTCATCTTCTGTATCAAATAACGCTTTTACAAAATCTTTTGGTGCAAACTCACGCAAATCATCAATCGACTCACCCACCCCAATGTACCGAATGGGTATATCTGTGTTATTAGCTATATTAAATACAACCCCACCTTTTGCTGTACCATCTAATTTTGTTACCGTAATACCAGACACTGGAACCGCTTCATTAAAGGTTTTTACCTGATTAATGGCATTTTGTCCTGTCCCTGCATCAAGTACAATCATAGTTTCATGTGGTGCCGTTGGATCTGACTTGTGCATAACACGCACAACTTTTTCCAGTTCTGCCATCAGATGCGTCTTATTTTGCAAACGCCCTGCCGTATCTGCAATCAAAACATCAATATTTTTGGCACGTGCAGATTCCATTGCATCAAAAATTACAGATGCACTATCAGAGCCATGCCCTTGTGCCACAACTGGGATATCATTACGCTCACCCCAAACTTGCAATTGCTCGGTCGCTGCTGCTCTAAAAGTATCACCAGCCGCCAACATTACTGACTTACCCTCTGCTTGCAAGCGTTTTGCCAATTTACCAATCGTGGTTGTTTTGCCAACCCCATTCACACCAACCATTAAAATAACAAAAGGTTTTTTGCTTGTATCAATGGTTAAGGCTTCAACTTTTGGTTCTAAAATTTGTATTAACTCTTGTTGTAATGCCTTGTATAGTGAATGAGAATAAATTAAATCACCACGGGCGGTTTGTTCCGTTAGGCTTTTAACAATTCTGTTCGTTGCATCTACACCAATATCTGCAACCAACAATTGATCTTCCACCTCTTCTAGCAATTCATCATCAATCTCTTTACCACCAATAAGTATGTTAACCATACCTTCTGCTAAGTTTTTACGTGACTTAGTAAGTCCCGTCTTCATTCGGCTAAACCAGCCATCAGTAGGTTTTTTGTTGTTTTCAGTGTTTTGATTATCCATAGATTGCCTTTTAAAAAACTTACACACAAGTTAAACGTTTTTAAACCATTGTATTGTTAGTTGGTGACATACGCACTGCATTTTATCACATCTATTTTCCATTCTTCTGCGAGTATGCTTATCTAAGTGTATACTTGGCTGTCATTTTAAAAAAATTAAACCTACCTTGTAGGTTAAATTACGCAAAATTTGCAAGTCATCCACAATGCACTTTAAAGCATACTCTTTTAAAATAAAAAAATCCTTGTTAAATTCTTAACAAGGCAAACAAAAGTTTTGGTATATCACCTAATAACTATTTCTATATCATATTGGAAGTTATCTGGTTTATTTTCCATCCCATTATAACTTAACTGAATGGTATGCCTATCTTCTTTAATCACTTGATAAGCACCATTATTAAAGTTATGCATAATTGGTGTGATTAACCATTTTTCTAGTCGACTATCTGTAGATACCACATCCAAAGTTTCACCAATTTTTGGATAAATGTAATATTCACAATAATTGTTTTGCATAATTTCATTACGCCGCTTAATACGTGTCGTATCCACTTGCTTATTAATCAATTTTGGACATATAAAACTGGTTTTTGCAGCATAGTGAGCATCTTCTTTGATGCGTGTTTCTTTTAATGCTTTTGCTTGTTCATGAACCAAACTTTTATTACCCGTATTAATAGCCATGTTAGGTGTTTGGTTTAATGTACGAGGTATTTCACCTATTTGAGAGGATTGATTATTAACAGCAATAGCTTGAACATTACTACCATCACAAGCACTAATGGCAAATAGCACACTAGGAAAGCACAAAGCGACTCTAAATTTTTTTTGTAATGTCAGCATAACCTAAATAAAAAATCAATCTATTAATTTATAAAATATAAACTCGATTGTATCATTTGATTGTTATTTATTCTAGTCTAGCTATCATAACTGATAAAAACGATTATTTTTACCACTTAGTTAATGACTCGTTAATAACGACAAGCAGAATATGAAGGCGTAAATTGCCCACCCCATTTACGGTATTTTTGCGTATCTAAATGGATTGCACCTGTAGAATAGATTCCTAAACCAAAGTTATAAAACTGACCTTGATACTGCCAAAACTGACAAATGTTTTCATTTAAGTTATCTTGTTGCCATTGACTATACTCATAGCTTGGAACCCAAATATCAATTGCCGCATTTTCAAGATGTTTGCTAGAGCCTGCACCACCTGCACAACGGTTTAAATTATAATCACGATAAACTGAACGGATTTCTGCATTATGCGGAACAACACCCTGCTTTTTTAAATCGCTATAAAGCCTTAAGGTGGGCACAATATTTGGCCACAAATATTGAGGGGGTACTTGATAAGGTTGTGCACCGCATTTATACCAACTCCTTGCCGTTCTTATCAACTGTGACATAGGTGGTACATTGTTAGTACCAAGTTGTTTGGTTAAATATTTACGATAAGCATCCACTTGATATTGATAGTAACTATGTTGTCTTAACCAGCTATCAAAATTTGGCAAACTGCTATTATAAAAGCTAAAATCATTATAATTATTACGCTGGTAATTATCGGTTGTTGCAAAACTACGATTATTAAATTGTCTTTGTTCGGTTATGGTTAAATCAGACTTTTTAGTTCCATAAAGGTAGTTAATATTAGGTACAACACGTGCTGATTTTTTAGTCACACTGCCGGTTTGATGAGAGCTACAAGAAACATTAGTAACAGCTAAAAAGAATATCGCAGGTATTATGCCAATTTTTATCATTTTATGGCTTTTTTGATTTATATTAAATTTTAGTTTGCACTGCTGGTTTTTCATATTGTTGCTCATTAATAAGAATTTGTAAGGGATAATACTAACAAAAAAAATTGTTTTTTTCTTTAGTAAGTATATTATTCAATTCTTTCAGAAATGAAACCATAGCAAGGATATGCTATTAATTTAACATCAATTTACTATTAAAATTGACTCAGACAATATAAAATATCACCGTTTAATTATTTTTATAATCTACTATGTCACAAATAAAGCAACAATATAAGTTTTCTCGTCATAGCAATCATCTAGGCAAAGACGACTCTATTAGCCTTTGGCAAAAAATACATATTGATCCATGGCTTATGCTATTACTTATTACCATAAGTTGTATTGGTCTCACTATTTTATATAGTGCCTCAAACCAAAATATTGACTTAGTTTTTAGGCAATCTGTTAGTTATTTTATTGGATTTATGGTAATGATTGTGATGGCACAAATTCCACCCAGTTTTTACCGTACTTTAACCCCCATATTTTATATTGGAGGCATATTTTTATTGGTGCTGGTACTTGTAATTGGTGAAGTGCGAATGGGCGCTCAACGCTGGATACGCATACCCGGCTTTGGTAGTGTTCAACCTTCAGAATTTATGAGGCTTGGTATGCCAATGATGACTGCCTGGTTTTTATCAAAAAGAGAATTACCACCAAATTTAATCACCGTATTGAGTACACTTGCACTAATCATACTACCTGTTTTATTAATTGCTAAAGAACCAGACTTAGGCACCTCATTACTGGTTGCAGTCAGTGGTATTTTTGTATTGTTTTTAGCTGGCTTACCTTGGTGGATGATTGGTACTGCTATTGCCATATTAATCCCTTTTATTGCCATTTTATGGAACTTTTTAATGCTGCCCTATCAAAAACAGCGCGTACTTACCCTATTAAACCCAGAATCTGATGTGCATGGTGCTGGTTGGAATATTATTCAATCAAAAACAGCCATCGGCTCTGGTGGGTTATCTGGTAAAGGATATTTAGAAGGTACGCAATCGCACTTAGAGTTTTTACCAGAAGGACACACAGACTTTATTATTGCTGCTTTTTCTGAGGAGTTTGGGCTTTTTGGTGTTTGTGTACTAATGTTCATTTATGCTTGTTTACTAGCAAGAACTTTATATCTTGCTGTCATTAATACCAGTGTATATGGTGGCTTGTTGTCAGGTGCTATTGGTTTGTCTTTTTTTGTCTATATATTTGTAAACGTTGGTATGGTGGGTGGTATTTTACCTGTCGTTGGTGTGCCATTGCCATTAATAAGCTATGGTGGTACAGCGCTTATTACCCTCATGGCTGGATTTGGACTAGTTATGTCGGTACATACGCATCAACAGCATAAAATATAACTAATTTGCTTGAGTTAGTTCACTTTGAAAGAAAAAAACACAAATATTTACAGCAAAGATTTGTGTTTTTTATTTGAATCGAGTAGTATTGGTGTCTAATACCAATTTTATATTTTTTTAGAGGTTGTTAGCCTTAACTAATATACAGCCTATTTGCTTGGTTTAATACCATGGAGCTACCTTTAAAAAAATATAACAGTATTTATTGCGATATTTTAATTGATATTTTAATTATAGGTGCTTATTATGAAGCGTCATTTAGCATTATTGTTGACTGCTACGACAGTGCTTTCTGGCACGGCAACCAGTGCTATTGCAGCCAATCAAAATACCCCAGCTATCGATAAAGTTTTAACCGAGCTTAATCGACAGCATAGTAATGCCTCAAATCTTGTCAAAGCAGGTCGTAGTAATAGTTCATCATTAGCATTAAACAGTTCTTTACTCTCTTCCAGTCATGCTGGTAGTAGCTCAAGCAGTGATGATACAATGGATCGCTTGACTGCGATTGCTTCTACTACTGTGAGCAAATTTTCTCAATCTGGCTCTGCTTCTTGGACTGGTAAAAAAATGCAAGGTCATACAACCGCCAGTGGCGAAAAATTTAACATGTATGCGATGACTGCATCACATCCATATCTACCAATGAACTCGTATGTAGAAGTTACTAATAAAGCCAACGGTAAAAGTGTTGTTGTTAAAATCAATGACAGACGACCTTCAAATGGCAACCGCATATTAGACTTGTCTTATGGTGCTGCCAAAAACTTAGGCATAACCAATAATTCTAATAAAGTTACTATTAAACGAATTTTCTTATGATATTTATTACCCATATAAGATAAGGGTATAATAATTTTATAATAAAAGCCGCAAAATCAAATTTTGCGGCTTTTATTTTTTAAAACAAATTTTATTTTAGATCTAAATGTTGTGGTTATACTCAATATAACTCATTAAATGCAATTTGCATACACTCATCCAATCTATCGACCGCATGAATTTTAATACCTTTAAATGGTTTACTCCCTTTTTTAGGTGCATTTGCTTTTGGCACAATGGCGTGAGTAAACCCGTGCTTTAAAGCCTCTTTGATTCTTTCTTGACCATTAGGGACTGGTCTTATTTCGCCAGATAAACCAACCTCACCAAACACAGCCAGTGATGATGGCAAAGCTTGTTCTTTTAAACTAGAAGCACACGCCAGCAAAACTGCTAAATCGGAGCCTGTCTCTAGTACTTTAACACCACCAACGACATTTACATAAACATCTTGCCCAGTAGTATATACACCGCCATGACGGTGCATCACTGCTAACAACATTGAAAGGCGTTGATGATCAAGCCCCAATGCCATGCGTTTAGGTTGCCCTTGTGAATCATCAACCAATGCTTGTACTTCAACCAATAATGGACGTGTCCCTTCTCTACTTACCATGACAACAGAACCAGCAATAGGTTTGTCATATCGGCTTAAAAAAATTGCAGAAGGATTAGCAACTTCTTTTAATCCCATATCCGTCATACCAAATATGCCTAATTCATTAACCGCTCCAAAACGATTTTTAACTGCCCTAATCATACGAAAGCGAGAATCTGACTGACCCTCAAAGTATAAGACCGTATCCACCATATGTTCCAACACTCTTGGACCTGCTAACGAACCTTCTTTTGTAACATGCCCCACTAAAAATAATGCGGTGCCAGTTTGCTTCGCATAACGCGTGAGCATGGCAGCAGATTCTCTAATTTGACTGACTCCACCTGGTGCAGAACTAATCGCATCGGTAAAAAGTGTTTGAATAGAATCAATAACCGCAATGGCAGGTTGCTCTTGTGTAAGAGCCATACAAATAGTTTCTACATTAGTTTCGGCAAGCACTTTAAGTCTATCAGCAGGCAATCCTAAACGATTAGCACGCATTGCTACTTGCGATAAAGATTCTTCACCTGTTACATACAAAGCACTACCTGCAAGCGAATCTGCTTTTGCCATATTAGTAGCAATTTGCAGCAAAATAGTTGATTTACCAATACCTGGATCACCACCAATTAACACAACTGAGCCTGCAACCAAACCGCCACCAAGCACTCTATCAAATTCCCCTATACCGCTCGGCAGGCGTGTATCTAAGCTAACACTTACTGCATTTAAAGGGATAACGGCACTTTGCGAGCCAGCGTAGTTTGTATGACGTTTTACAGCAGCTTTAGAGGCAGTACCAGAAACATTTGTTTTATGATGCGGTAAACTCACATTAGGGGCCTCAACTAGTGTATTCCATTCACCACAGTCACTACACTGCCCTGACCACTTACCAAAATGAGCAGCACAGTTTTGACAGACATATGAAGATTTATTTTTTGCCATAGCATTCAAATAATAGATAAAAGAGTTAGGTATCCGTATTGCTTAATCTAGAAACCAACAAAACAACTAAGCATGTAGAAAGTATTAAATGACTCATAAAATTTACACTTTAAAGTTTTCGCCCAAATAAACCTCTCGTACTAAATCATTAGCCAAAATCTGCTCACGATTACCTTCGGCAATAATTTTACCCTCAGACACAATAAAGGCTTTTTCACAAATTTCTAACGTCTCTCTCACATTGTGATCAGTAATCAGAACACCAATACCACGCTCTTTTAAGGTGTTGATGACTTCCATAATATCACTCACAGAAATCGGATCAACACCTGCAAATGGTTCATCCAACAAAATAAACTTAGGATTTGATGCTAAAGCACGGGCAATCTCACATCGGCGTCGCTCACCGCCAGACAAGCTCATGCCTAAAGAATCTTGTACATGCCCTAAATTAAATTCACTAATTAATTTTTTAAGCTCTAAGTTTTGCTGTGTGCTATTTAAATCTTCGCGAGTTTGTAAAATAGATAAAATATTATCTTGAACCGTCAGCTTTCTAAAAATAGAGGCTTCTTGAGGAAGGTAGCCAATACCAAATTTTGCACGCTCGTGCATGGCATATTTTGATAAATCCTGATTATCAAGCGTAACCGTGCCCTTATCCATCATCACTAACCCAACCACCATATAAAAGCTCGTGGTTTTACCTGCGCCATTTGGTCCTAACAAGCCAACAACTTGTCCCTGCTCTATTTCAAAAGAAACATCTTTAACTACCCAACGTTTTCCATATTGTTTACCTAAGTGGTTAATAGACAATAGCACTGGCTGAGTTTTTTGGTGGTTTGCTTGCATAATATTCGCTTGTAAACAAAAAAAATAGTTAAGAATAAAATTAACGAACGGAACGTAAATCTACATTACCATTTGGCGGAAATACCAGTTCAACACGTCTTCCACTGCCACCTGTTGCCTCAACATCGCCCGCTTTTAAACTATAACGTAACACATTACCAGAAAAACTTGCCCCATTTTGGCTTAATTTGGCATTGCCTGTTAGGGTAATAATGCCAGTAACAGAGTTGTATTCAATTTTATTTGCCTGACCTTTTGCCATGCCTTTTTCTTTTGTAACAATTTGCTGAATGGTTGCTGGATGACCCCTTGCAATCGCAGAGCTAATACCGCCTTTTTTAGACAAATTAACCACAATATCACTTGAGCGCATTTTTAGCGTACCTTGAGTAATAATCACATTGCCTGAGTATGTGGTAACCCCAGTACTGGCACGATAAGTTGCCTTATCAGCCAATAACCTAACAGGCTGGCTTGCATCGGATGGTAAAGCAATACTCGAAGTGGTCGTTACTGCTAACAACCCTAATGCCCCAAGTTGTAAAATTTTGCTTATTTTAAACTGCATATTTATTTCTCGTCTTCAAAATTTAACCAAAAGTTGCTATTTTCTAAAATAAAGATTTATCTTTTCTCTCTGCTGGCATAAAACTAATTGATATGTTGCTAAAGTCATAGTCACCTATTTCTAAGTTTGCTGTCATCGACTGAGCTTCAAAGCTATTATCACCTTGCACCACTTTTACAGGTTGGTTGCTTATTAAAATTTTTTGTTTAGTATTACCTGTCAATTCAGTTCCTATCACTATAATTTTGCTACTATCATCCAGTGCATTACCAACAAGTTTAAAACCACCTGTCAACTCCATTTCACCAGTTTCTTGATTTAAACTTGCTTTACCAGAAGTTAGCTGATAGTTTTTATCAGTTGCTGGCGTCCATTCCATACTTAGACCACTAATTTCATCACGGTTTGTGACACTATTGTGGGTTAGCTTTTTAGCATTTAACTGATATTCTGTTTCGCCTTGTTCATTTGTCTGCACGGCTTCTATGCCGGTCGCTTCTGAATCAATTTCAGGGTTTTCGATACTAATTGGTGTGCTAACCTCTACATTGTTTTTAAACAACCAAAATGCAGCAACCGCTATAATCAAGGCAATTATGAATAATGGCTTAGTTTTCACAAAAGCTCCAACATTAAATAACTATTTATTAAAGCACAAAAAGAGGATTATTTTGATACATATTGGCAAATAAAAGCATCATATTTACCAATGCCTTTTAAAATGGTATCAGCAACTTCACGCACTGCACCATAGCCACCACATCTGGTAGTGACCATATCAACATATTTTACAACTTCTTGATGTGCATTCGGTACACTTGCTGAAAACCCAACTGCTTGCAAAGCTTTTATGTCAGGCAAATCATCTCCCATATAAGCACAATCAGCAAACGATAAATCTAAATCTTCTATAAGCTCTGTCAGTGCGGTAATTTTATCATCACGCCCTTGTACTATGTATTTAATATTTAACTCTTGCGCACGTTTGGCAACCATTGGGCTAGTACGACCCGTAATAATGGCAACAATAACGCCATTATCTTGTAGTGCTTTAATACCAACACCATCTTGCACATAAAAGGTTTTAGTTTCTACACCATTTACATCATAAATAATCTTGCCATCAGACAAAATACCATCAACATCCAATGCCAATAATTTTACATTTTTTGCTTTTTTAATTAAATCGTACATCGTTAAAATCTCCTTATTTAACACCCGCCTGTACCAAGTCGTGCATACTCACCACACCATCTAGCTTCCCATCATCGGTTAATACTAATAACTGCATGACCCCTTTTTTATTCATTATGGTAAGGGCATCAGATGCACGCATATTTTTAGCAACAGTTTTGGGGTTTTTAGTCATAATATTAGCAATTTTAGTTGTCATGTTAATGTTATTTTTAAGCCCACGACGTAAATCACCATCCGTAAAAATACCTTTTACTTTTTTATCATCATCGACAATCACCGTCATACCTAAGCGTCCACCTGTCATGGAAAACAACGCCTCTTCAAGCGTGGCAGATTCTCTCACTTGTGGTAAGTTATCAGCATCGGTATACATTAAATCAACGACTTTTGTTAATAGTTTTTTACCCAACGCACCTGCAGGGTGTGACATCGCAAAGTCTTCTGAGGTAAAACCACGAGCATACACCAATGCAACCGCAAGTGCATCTCCAATTGCTAGGGTTGCAGTTGTACTCGATGTTGGCGCAAGTCCAAGTGGGCAAGCTTCGTCGGATTTACCTAAAGTTAAAGTAATATTGGCCGCCTTTGGCAAGCTACCACGAGTATCACGACTGATACTTATTAATGGAATTTGTAATCTCTTAATCACTGGCAAGAGTGTATTAATTTCATCCGAATTACCTGAGTTAGATATTGCAATCAATACGTCTCCTGCAACCAGCATACCCAAATCGCCATGCCCTGCTTCACCTGGGTGCATAAAAAATGACGGCGTACCTGTAGACGCAAAAGTTGCCGCAATTTTGCGCCCTACTAAGCCAGATTTTCCCATGCCTGTAATCACAACACGCCCTTGACAATTAAGAATTGTTTGACAGGCTTCTTGAAACCTTTCATCAATTTCTTCTGACAATATTTTTAATGCCGAAATTTCAATTTCTATCGCATGTTTGGCATGTTGAATTAATTGTTTGGGTGCGATATTAATTTCTTGATTCATTTTTGACTCTATTTATTAGTTTACATTTTTAAATAAAAAAGGGTCTGTAATAACAGACCCTTTTTTATTATCGTCTAGATACTGTGCCCATAACACAGCAGTTGAAACTTTAAAACGATATAATGTAAAGTGCACAAGTGCAAAATTTACAATAAAAATACATGGCAAATTATTACGTAATTAGTTGCAAACTATACCATATCTAGAGCTTTACTGTTTATCTAAATATTGCTAATTTAATTATGAATTGTTACCAAAGTCGTTACTATTATCGGTATCAAAGTTTGGCTTTTCAGTAGAATCAGCAAAGCCTCTTTCATCGAATCCACCTCGGCTTTTAAAACCATGGTTATTACTAAAACCCTCGCTACCTTCTTGACCAAAGCCACGCTCTTGACCAAACCCTCTATCTTGACCAAAGCTGCTACGTTGAGTTGGATTACCACCAAAACCAGTACGTGGATTAGCTCCAAAACCAGTACGCTCTTGGGTAAAGCCACTTGCCGTGTTTTGTTGTTCAAACCCTGCTGTCATGTCTTCACTTTGATATCCTGTTGATTGAGGCATAGAACCACCCCCAGCATTACGTGGGTTGCGAGCAGGTACAACGGTAGAAATAGCATGTTTATATACCATTTGGCTAACTGTGTTTTTTAATAAAATCACATACTGATCAAAAGACTCAATTTGTCCTTGCAGCTTTATACCATTAACTAAAAAAATTGACACAGGGATGCGATCTTTACGCAATGTATTTAAAAATGGGTCTTGCAGTGTTTGTCCTTTAGACATAACCGTCTCCTACCTAAAAAAGGGTAATTTTATAAATTACTAATATAAATAAAAGTTAATAGATACTATAATAAGAACCTAAAGCAAAAAATTTATTATATTTAGAATTGTTTCGGGCTTAAAAATATAAATCATGATTGGCAAACGCCTTGCTAAAGCTTACATTATTATTTTTTATATCAGCAGTTGTTTGGCTTTCTCGATACTGTTTATAGACAATATTGACAAGCTTTTATCATTCTCTACATCACTACAGGCAAGTTTATTTAATTTTCTTAACCAAGTGGTTTGACGTTTTGCCAGTTGCCTAGTTGCATATAATGCCTTATTTTTCATATCTTGACAAGCCTCATCTACGCCAACTGACTCTTTTCGCTGATTTTTTTGTGCAAAAGGATTAAATGTTTCACTTACCCCTTCTTTAATCTGTAAAAAACCATTTTTTACATAAATCTTATCAGTTGTTAATAAATAATCTATCACCTGTCGATAATCAACACAACGCATAGAAGGCATAGTTTGAGTCAAATGATATTTGTTTATTAACCCTAACACTTCTGGTACAAATCCACTCGCCCACATGGTTTCTAAACGCATTTTTATTCTTGTGTGCAACCACTGTCTATCAGGTATCACGCCTAACCCTATCCAGTTTTGCTGTGGATTATGAGCCAACGCCTGTTTTGGCAATGCTTGCCACTCGCTAATTGGTTTGCCTGTCTGTTGATATACTTCAACGGCTCTAGTAATACGTTGGGTATCTGAACTGTGTAAACGTTTTGCTGTTGATTTATCCACACTATGCAAATATTGATACAATGCCTCGATACCATCTGCCTGCCGCCATTTCTCAACTTTAGCACGTATCGCAAGGTCACTATCTGGTATACGAGATAAACCATCAAACAACGCCATGTAATACATCATAGTACCGCCCACTAACAGCGGGATTTTGTCACGGTTGTGAATATCTGTCACCAAACGTTCAACATCTTGCACAAAATCTGCCACACTATAGCTTTGAGTGGGATCAATAATATCTACAATGTGATGCGGGTAGTCTTGTAGCTCTTGTGCAGTGGGTTTTGCCGTGCCTATGTTCATATCACGGTAGATAAGTGCCGAATCTACCGATATCAGTTCATACCGCCCTGTATCATACAACTCATAAGCCAAAGCTGTTTTACCAGCTGCCGTTGGTGCCATTAGGCTAATAACGCTGTTGGGTGTTATGTTTGGTTTTTGCATTTTTTAGTGTTATGTTAGTTAAATTCTGTTTATCAAATAACAGACTTTTAAATCTTGAAAGACAAATTCGCTACAACCCTTTTAAATAGAGGATTTATGTTAATTTTTTATAGGCTTGTTGGGTAGCCTCTTGATCGACAAACAATTGCCCATCACAATAGTTAATAAGCATACTAATTCATTTTATTTTTTAATCGGCTCAAATTATAGGTCGCATGGGCAACCTGCAAAGTTTGTTTATCCATAAAGATAATCAATACCCATTCAGCGGCATCACTGCCTGATAAATGTGCACTAACTTCAACACCTTCTGGCATTTTTACCCACATAATATCAATATTATTTGAAACTTCACTATTTGAAATTTCGATATCAATGGCATCATCTTTTGATAAAAAATCATTTTTAAAATTAAACCATGTATTTTTGTCACAGTTCAAAAACCGATATAGCAAAGCTTCAAACTTAACCTCTGTGACAAAGTTTAAAGCCAACTCAATTTGTTCATGACTCTCATCAGAAGCGATATCTTCAATTCCATCTACCTGATAGCTTGCTGAGGGGCTGTGTACAGCATAAGCAGGTTTCAAATTAGCATTTGCTGAACTATCCACTGCATAATTGACTCCTAGCTTATCATCAGTACCCTCATCAGCCTCACGTGAGTGAATATCTTCATGCGTCACATTCACAACAGCACTTGTTTGAATAGCTATCATATGTGTTTGCAACAACTCACGAATCGCATTATATAAATAAGCATTGATATTGGTTAGTGCGTGGATATTAATACGCTGTTTACTTGGGTGTACGTTTAAGTTGCACCACTCATTTGGTAAGGTAAAAAACAACGCATAACCTATCCTTTGGATACCAATATCAAGGCTGTTAATAGCCTGACGAATCTGCTGACTAATAGAAATATTTTTAACCAATCGCCCATTTATGTATATCAATCTGGGCAAATCCTTGCTCTGTCGTTTTTCATCTAACCAAATCCAACCGTTAATTTTTGGCTGAGTTAATGCTGATTGCGTAACAGAATTAGGCATTAACCCTAACAAATCTATCTCTAACGGATAAACTTGTTTAGGCAAGGTAACTGCTAATGCCTGTTGCAAACGATTAAGCTGTGATTGGCTGGATTTATCAGTTTGGGAAGATAACGTTAAGCGTTTTTTACCTTCATGGTATAAGGTCAGTTCAATATCGGCATAAGCCAAGGCAATATTACGCACAACAGCTTCAATATGTGCATATTCTGTTGCTATATTTTTAAGATTACCACGACGAGCAGGCACATTAAAATATAAGTCTTTAACAGATACTGTTGTGCCTCTTTGACAAACACAAGGGACAATATCAACTTTGCCATCAATCACACCTGCGACATTTAAGCATCGCCCTACACCACTATCATCATGGCTACTGGTTAAACTAAGCCGAGAAACAGCAGCAATCGCTGCCAATGCCTCGCCACGAAAACCTAATGTATTAATTCCATACAGGCTTTCAACATTGGCAACTTTGCTGGTTGCATGGCGAGTAACCGCCATTTGCATATCATCTGGGTGGATACCTATACCATTGTCACTAATCTCTATTACCCCCATACCACCTTGAGTAATACGTATTTCTATTTGAGTTGCCGCTGCATCAATGGCATTTTCTAACACTTCTTTTACTACAGAAGCAGGGCGAGTAACTACCTCTCCTGCTGCTAGCTGATTAATTAGCAGGGGCGATAATTTATGGATACGAGAAGTAGCAATGCTCATAGAATATTATAGTTTAAATGGTTTTTAGCAAATTAATGTTTATATTGTTATCTAGTTTTTCGGTTGTTTGCATGGGCTTGATTTGCACCACTCGACTATCATCGTCTTGCTTGGTAATGTTTATATGCAATACTGGCTCTGGTAAGTAGCCATCTGCCTGGTTTGCCCATTCAATGATAGCAAGGGCATTATCATCTTCTAAATACTCATCAAACCCAATAAAAGACAGCTCTTCTGGGTCTTGTAAACGGTAAAAGTCGGCATGATAAATAGCTTTGTTTTGTCCATTTTTTTGGATAATAGAATAAGGCTCTACTAAGGTATAAGTTGGGCTTTTAACTGCACCTGTATGCCCTAAAGCTCTTAACCAATAGCGGGTTAAAGTGGTTTTGCCTGCACCTAAATCGCCAAATAAAAACACACAACCACACAAATTTAGTTGGGCTAATTGCTCACCCAGTTTTTTGGTGTCATCTTCATTGGTCAGTGTTCGTTTTATGACTGTCATTTAACATCAACCTGTAAATTAACGCTTGGATTAATAAAAGCCTCACCAGCAATCAACTTATCGTACATTTTTGAATCATCCCATTCGATTTTGATCTGCTCACTAAAAGCAAAATCTTCTAGCATTAATTTACCCATTTGCTCATTAATCACATCCTCCCTAAAACATTGAGCATAACCTGTTGCCGTCTCGTGTGCAATCACAGAATATACCTTAACGTCTGCCTCGCCATTTTGCATTTGGGTTTGTTTTAAAATAGCATCTACCCAAAAAAAGATAATACGACTAAACTGTTCTGCCGATGGCGAAACAGGCAAACTAATCCACCTTGCACTAAACGCTTTGCACATGTTAATGTATTCTGGGTCGTCTTTATCCCAAAAACAAATGGCATGATCAAAGCTATCTATCAAATCTTTTATCGATGATTTTAGCAAACCAAAATCATATACCATTTGCCCATAATCAAGGCGGTGGGCTTCTAAAATCAGTTCAATTTGGTAGCTATGCCCATGGATAGAACGCTTACAACGGTCAGAGCTACAGTTACGCACAATATGGGCGTTTTCAAATTTAAATAGTTTACGGATACGCATAGTTATTTATATTGTTATTTATATTAATGTGTTTAATAGAATATAGAAAAATAGCAAAGCATTAACGGTTTGATTATAACAAAATCAAACTGGATGATTGTTTATTTAATGATTGCATTTTTTGTTAATTAATGCTTATTGAGCACCCATATTAAAAAAATGTTCTCGATAATGCTTTAACTCTCTAATAGAGTCGCGAATATCATCCAAAGCTAGATGGCTGCCTTTTTTTTCAAAGCTCGCTAAAATATCTGGTCGCCAACGGAATGCCAATTCTTTTACAGAAGACACATCAAGATTACGGTAATGGAAAAATTTTTCTAAATTTGGCATCTGACGAGCAAGAAATCGTCTATCCTGACAAATTGAATTACCACACATGGGGGATTTACCTTCATCTACCCATTTTTGCAAAAATTTGATGGTCTCTTGTTCAGCTTGTTCTAAACTAACTGTGCTACGACGTATTCTATCAATCAGCCCAGATTGCCCATGTTGTTTGGTGTTCCATTCATCCATACCATTTAGCACCGTATCAGCGACTTTAATTGCCATCACAGGACCTTCAGCAAGAATGTTTAGATCGTCATCCGTGACTATTGTTGCAATTTCAATAATCTCATCTTTATTAGTGTCTAGCCCTGTCATCTCAAGGTCTATCCAAACCAGCCCTTTTTTGCCTTTATGTTTAATGTTTGTTTTTGCAACTTTTTGCTTCATGTTTTTTCCTAAATTTTTGCTATGAGCTGATATCAATTAAAATAAATGACTTTAAGCCTATATCTTATCAAATTTTCACGGTAAACTAGTGGTTATTTTCATACGCACAAAATCATTCATTACATAATAAGCAGGCTTCTACCTTATGGCGTTAATTAGACAACGCAATCTTACCAAACAACAACTTCGTCGCATCAAAAAACAAAATGCGACAACAGATGCTTATGATAGCAAACAACTGCTTGATGGTGTTGTAATAGCACATTACGGTAAACAGCTAGAGGTGCAAATCACCAGTCTGCCTTTACAAATGCCTGTAAAACCTACCATTGCAACAGGGGAACCTGAACCATTTTGGCAACCCATACAATTGGGGGATATTTGGCGTTGTCATACACGCACTAATCTAGCAATGATAGCCACAGGTGATAAAGTAAAATGGATAGCTGACCCGAATACAGGACTTGGTAGAATTGAACATATCGCCAAGCGTACATCATTAATTAACCGACCCGACCGCTATCACAAACTAAAACCTGTTGTCGCAAATACCGATATTTTAGTAATTGTTTTTGCTCCAATACCCGCTGCCGCTGCTAGTTTAATTGATCGTTACTTAGTCGTTGCCCACCATGCAAATATACAACCCTTGTTAGTGCTTAACAAGTCAGATTTATTAATCAATAAAGACTTAGCACATACGCAACATATGTTAAATGAATACCAAGCATTGGGGTATAAAACTGTGTTAACCTCTTGTACTAAAGCACAAGGATTAGAACATCTCAAACAACAAATACAAAATAAATTAGTGGTATTTGCTGGGCAATCTGGTGTTGGCAAAAGTAGTTTAATTAATGCATTACTGCCAAAATCATCACAAGATGTTAATGTCATTTCAACAAACTCTCAACTTGGGCAACACACAACAACCACTAGCCGTTTACTCCCTTTTAAAGATAATGATTACCTATTAAAATATGGAGGTATTGTCGACACACCAGGGATAAGAGAATACGGCCTTTGGCATCTTAGCCCCAATGATATTATTAAGGGGTTTATTGAACTTGCCCCATTAGCAAACCTATGTAAGTTTAGAGACTGTCAACACACCCCTAATACAAAAGGCTGTGCCATTCAACAAGCCGTTATCAATGGTGATGTGCTTAAGCGTCGTGTAGATAACTTAATAACTTTGCAACAAGAAGCCAATACAAAACACTATTAAGTTAATTTTTTATTTAAATATTGTTATCTCATCTGACTTTTGTTAATTCTAATCGTCATATTATTAGCGTATAAACTTCAATCAAGGCGTTACAAACAAGATTTTTGATAACAAAAGAAATAAGGAAATTTTATGCCAAACCCACTAAAACCACGTAACCGTTTTGCAAAAATTGTTGCAACACTAGGACCTGCCAGTAGCGACAAACAAATGATTAATGCCTTATTTAAGGCAGGTGTGGATATATTTCGTTTAAATTTTAGCCATGGTTCACACGCAGTACATCAACAAAACATACAAACTATCCGACAACTTGAACAAGAGTATAACCACCCTATTGCCATTTTAATAGATTTACAAGGTCCAAAATTTAGAATTGGGCGGTTTAAAGATGAAAAAATCACCCTAGAACAAGGGCAAAACTTTGTTTTTGATAGCGATGAGTCGCTTGGCAACAACTCACGTGTTTATCTTCCTCATCCTGAAGTGTTTGCCTCTGCAAAAATTGGTGACAGGCTGCTAATTGATGATGCTCGTGCTTGTTTTGAGATTATTAAAAATGATGGCAAACGTATTAAAACCAAACATATTTATGGGCGAGCCATTTCTAATAACAAAGGCTTAAATATGCCTGATACCATTTTAAACGTGCCTGTTTTAACTAAAAAAGATGAAACCGATTTAAAATTTGGATTGATGCAAGATATCGATTATGTCGCTTTATCATTTGTGCAGCAAGCAAGTGATATGGCATATCTACGTACCATTGTTGGCGACAAAGCCTCTATTTTAGCAAAAATAGAAAAACCTTCTGCCATTGATAATTTAGATAATATCATCAACGCCAGCGATGCCATTATGCTTGCTCGAGGAGATTTAGGTGTTGAATTTCCTCCAGAAAAACTACCTTCTATCCAAAAATCGGTTATCCAACAAGCTCGTAAATTTGGCAAACCCATTATTGTTGCTACCCAAATGCTTGAATCTATGATTGAAAGCCCTGTTGCCACCCGTGCAGAAGCAACGGATGTAGATGCAGCAATCAGTGGTGGTGCTGATGCCGTTATGCTATCTGGAGAAACTGCCATTGGTAAGTATCCAATTGACGCTGTCTCTTTTATGCATCGCATGATTATTGAATCAGAAAAAGATCACCGCTATCAAATTAAAATGAACACCCCGCAAGATAACCAACCTGATAAAACCTCAGAAACTGCCATTTCACATGGTGTTAAAGCCATTGTGAATGCAATGCCGATTTGTGCAATTGCTTGTTTTACCACTTCTGGTGGTACTGCTACCCGAGTTAGCCGTGAGCGGGTATTAACACCATTAATAGCCATGACACCTGACATCAGTTTAGCAAGGCGTTTACAACTTTATTGGGGGATTGATGCACGAGAAATGACAGAAGAAAAAAAGCTTAAAGATATCATGACTGCTGCTATCGAAACCGTTGAAAACCGAGGTTATGGTAATGATGGTGATTGGGTGGTGGTTACTGCTGGTGTACCATTTGGTATTGCAGGCACAACCAATACACTGCGGCTTGCCCAAGTTGGTGATGCATATTTAACAAAAAAAGCAGGTATTTAGCTTGAAAGAGGATTCATTTGCCTATATACACTCTGTAACTAATAACTGTGTGATAACAGCAAGCATTTTTTATTGATAATCGGTATAATGACACTAGTTTTTATATCTTGGGAGGTCATTTTGGCACGTTTTTTTGAATTTATGGGCAACCATCCATTTTTATTTGGTTTATTAACATTACTTGCAATTTTGTTCTTTATGATAGAAAACCGCCGTAGTGGTAAAAAAATTGCCGTCAGTGCACTCGGCACATTAGTCAACCAACAAAATGCCCAAATTATTGATATCCGAGATGCAAAAAAATTTGCTAAAGGTCATATCCAAGGCAGCCGCAATGTACCCTTTACAACACTGCGTGACCGTATAGATGAGCTACGTGCAATAGAAAGCCCAATTGTTATTGTTTGCGATATGGGCATACAAGCAGGTGCAGCAGTACAGCTGCTTGCCAAAGAAGATGCCTACCGACTAGAAGGGGGGATTTCTGGCTGGGAGTCTGCAGGTATGCCATTAGTCGGTGCAGAAAAAGACAAAACAAACAAAAAACGTAAGAAAAATAGATAGTTAAATAAGCCTTGCTACCTTAGCAAGGCTTCTGTACATGCTTAATAAGCACTATTGTTTTTTAAATTTACATCCCCACATATTTAATATGTTTCTAATATATTAATATAGTTGATACACGCTTATACAATACAAATGAGGAAAACAATGACAGTAGGAGTAACTTTATACAGCACGCCAGTATGCCCTTATTGCAGTAATGCAAAACAGCTTTTAACATCAAAGGGTATTGAATATACTGAGATTGGCATGATGTCACTAAGCGCTGAAGAACGTACTGAACTTATGAAAAAAACCAACAATTATCGTACCGTACCACAAATTTTTATTGGCGATACTTTTATTGGTGGTTTTGATGATTTAAACAAGCTTAACCAAGAAGGCAAGCTAGATAAAATGCTAGCGAACTAATTTTATTTACATTAATCTTTATAGGAGACAACAATGACAGAAGAACAAAACCAACCGCAACTTGCTCTAGAACGTATTTACACAAAAGACATGTCACTTGAAGTACCTGGTGCGGAGGTATTTACAAAAGAATGGAACCCAGACTTAGATATTAGTTTATCTTCAAGTGCCGAAAAAATAGATGACTCACATCATCAAGTAATTTTAACTGTTACTGTCAATGCTAAAAACGCTGATGAAACAGCTTTTATCGCAGAAGTACATCAAGCAGGCATCTTTTTATTAAACAACATTCCAGAAGATCAGCTACCGCATTTGCTTGGTGCATACTGCCCTAACGTACTATTCCCTTACGCACGTGAAGTAATCAGCGACATCGTTAGCCGTGGTAGCTTCCCACAATTGTTATTACAACCTGTTAACTTTGATCAAGTATTTTTACAAAATCAACAAGCGGCAGCTGAAGAACAGCAAGCTTAATTTTTTGCATATCAGCCCATATAAACTATAAACAAAAAAACCGAGTTTTCAATAAACTCGGTTTTTTTATCCGCACTATTTAGTAAAAACAGGATTAATTTTAGTCAACTATAGCGAGCGAAATGATAACGTACCACAAATTCAGTTCGTCACTATCACTTAACCTTTTAAAGCCGTAAGAATTTGCTCTTTAATCGTATTAATATCTTGCATACCATCAAATTGATGGTAAGTTGGTGCATCACCACCTTGTTTAGCCAATTTTTGATAAAAATCTACTAAAGTGGCTGTTAGTTGGTGATAAGTTTCTAAACGTTCACGTACCACCTCTTCGGTATCGTCATCACGTTGTACTAATGGCTCACCTGTTTCATCATCTTTACCTTCAATTTTTGGTGGGTTATATTTTATGTGGTAAACACGACCAGAAGCTGGATGGCTACGACGACCTGTAATACGTGATACAATCTCATCATCTGGCACGCTAATTTCTACTACATCATTAATAGCAACCCCAGCATCAGCAAGTGCTTGAGCTTGCGGAATTGTACGAGGGAAACCATCAAAAATACAGCCATTTGCACAATCTGGCTGGCTGATACGCGCTTTAACCAAATTGATAATTAAATCATCTGATACTAGTCCACCAGCGTTAATCACAGTTTCAGCTTGTTTGCCTAGCTCAGAACCTTCTTTAATTGCAGCACGTAGCATATCACCCGTAGAAATTTGAGGAATACCAAACTCTTGTGAAATAAACTGTGCTTGAGTTCCTTTACCAGCACCTGGCGCACCTAATAAAATAATACGTTTCATATCTTTGTTTTTCCTATAGACTCAAAATTAAAGCATAATTTTATACCATACCGTTATTATGGTTAAATCACAAGTAAAAATTATCTTTTTAACAGCAAACATAATTTAAGGATTTATCGAAGTTTGTTGTTTGTATTTTATCTCTTTAATGAGTGCATCAATACTATTTAATGCATTTAATTTATTTACTGCAGACATGGGTTGATTTTTAATTTGTTGTTTTAACTTATTTGCCCATTTAAGTGCCTCATTATAGTTAGCCTCAGAAGTTTCCCCTATTATCAACATCATTTGTGCCGTTTGGTTTTGTGCTTCTTTTTGCAATATATCGTTTATTATAGCCCTAATTTGTGGAGTTAATCTTCCACCATTAGAAAAAAATAATGCTTGGGCATATTGGCTGGCTACTTCAATATTATTTGGTTCGACTTGATATGCCCTCGCCATTGCCAAAGCAGAGGAGTCTGTAGCCCCCATGGCAGAAAACAGCTCGGCAAGTTTTAACCAACGCTCACCATCATAAGCGTTTTGATAAACATTGGTTTGCATAACAGCGACCAAAGCTTGCATATCTTCATTGTTATTTACGCTACCAGCTGGTGGGCTGCTTATTTTGTTTGTTAACAAATCATCTGCAATTTGGTGGTATTTATTTTGTGCTTGCCATAAATCAAACAAATTTTTATTGCTGTTATTAATAAATAAGTACAATCCAATAGAAAGTAATGGTATTAATATCAACAGGACTATTTTACTGGTTTGATTAGCCTGTATTTTTAATTTATCCACTTTTGCTGCTTGCAAAAGCTGCCTTTCTAGCTCTGTTTTTTGATGATGATATTGGTTATGGTTTATCAAACCGTCATCGACATCTTGTTCCAGTTCTACTAGCCGTGCTTTAAAATTTTTTACATTAATCGACATTAATTGATTATCACCATTACTACGGCTGCGTTTAAACCAAGGCACCATAATAACCAATGCCATCAACACACTAATTAAAATACAACCAATAAAAAACCAAAATTTAGTTATTATCATGATGCTTAAATTCCGTCTGGTTTATCATATTGGTTGAGTATGTCTTTAAGTTGCTGTTTTTCTTTTATATTTAATTCTGATTGTTTATCAACCACAATATCAGCATTTTTATTATCAACAGATTTTAACCTAACCAACCAAAACCAAATAGCCAATGCTAAAACCAACAACACAGGTGGCAAGTACCAAAGCAAGTATGTATGTGGGCGGACTGGCGGTTTATAGCTAATAAAGTCACCATATCGTGATTGCATATAGTCACGAATTTGTGTATCTGACTTCCCTTGTTTGACTAACTCATATGTTTTTCGTTTTAAGTCTTGTGATATTAGCGAGTTAGAGCTCGCAATATTTTGATTTTGACACTTTGGGCAACGTAACTCTGCAATTAAGGACTGGTATTGTGCTTCTTGTTCTGCCGAGTCAAACTGGTAAACATCAATTGCTGAATACGCCTGACTATTCAAACTAATCATTGCAAGCGTAAAAAAGAGATAAGTAAAAATATTAAAAAATCGTTTCATGCAAGTGTTAACCTAACCGATGATTTTGTGGTTGTATTTATTGACATACCTGCTCAATCTGATTTTCATCACTTTGTTGTAGTGCTGTTAAACAAGGCTCAATACTGGTTGTCCATTTTTTTGAGGTTATCTCACCTGCAATATGTTGTTTGATGATGCCCTTATCATCCACCACAAAAGTTTCTGGAGCCCCCGTCAGCCCTAAATCAATGCCTAAATCACCATCTTCATCTTTCATATTAAATAAATATGGATTACCTTCATCTTGTAAATACTGCTTGGCAAGATCTGGGGCATCTTTATAGTTAACACCTACAATTTTAATGCCTTCATCCTTTAGCGACATTAAAAAAGGATGCTCACGGCTGCAAGCGATACACCAAGACCCCCAAAAATTTAATAAAAATGTTTCATTTGGCAAGTCTTTATTACTCATCGTTATATTATCATTTTCAAGGTTTGCTAATTCAAACGCAGGAAGTGGTTGATTAGTAGCGGTATTAATTGCTACCTGAGCTGGTTGATTAAGCCTAAAAAATAACAACAGTACCACTGGCAAAAATATTAACAAAGGGATAATAAATATCATTGTTTTAGAGTTTAATTTAGTTACCATAACTTACCTCATTTTTTTGTCATATTGCATCTTTACTATTTTACTATCTATATTTACATTGATATTGTTATGTTCATTACTAACTTATTGTTTAATGCGATACCGCTTATCTAATATGCTCACCAAAGCACCTAATGCCATCAATAATGAGCCAAACCATATCCAGCGAACAAAGGGCTTAACATAAATTCGTACAGCCCACTGTGTGTTTTTCTGCACTTGCTTATTTTTAATCAAGACATTACCTTCTATCGGTTTTTCTATCGGCTCCCCAAGTGCCACATACAAATCTCGCCACAAGTTAGCATCAATCGCTGCTTCAGTCATCGGCATCATAGATACCACATAGGTACGTTTTTCTGGGTACAAACTGGTAACATAATCACCATTGGCTTGATTCACTTTAATTTCTGTTGCTGTGCCGTCGTAGTTTTTCCCTTGTACTTCGTACATCTTTGTCATCGTGAATTGGTAGTTTTTAATCATCACCACATCACCCACGCCCATCGCCACATCTTTTTCCACACTTTGGCTTGTGCTTACCCCTATACCAATAGCGCAAACCAGCAAACCTATATGAGCCAAAATCATCCCCCAATAGCTAAAAGAAAGCTTAGCCAGCCCTTGCATCAAACTAGCTGCATTGCGGGTTTTATCTTTTAAATCATATATTGTCCAGCCACATACCCACGCACATAATACGAAAGTTAAGCCAACATTTAGCATCTTATTTGGATTGATAAAATAAACCACCACGCCTGCCAATACCAAGCTACTCAAACCAATGGCAATCGACACGCCCATAAATGGACGACGGTCACGTTTCCAGCGTATCACAGAGCCAATGCCCATTGCCAGCAATAATAACCAAGTTAAGGGGACAAATAACACATTAAAATAGGGCGAACCAACCGACACTTGCCCCCAACCAAACGCATCGGCAATAATGGGATAAAAAGTACCCAAAAGTACGACCAATGTTGCTATAAGAATGATGATATTATTAACCACCAGCAGGGTTTCACGAGATTTAAGTTGATAATGGCTTTCCACCGTTAGCTTCCAACCACGGAACGCAAACATTGCCAGCCCAGAGCCAATAACTATCGCCAAAATCGCTAAAATCATCACCCCTCGCGTGGGGTCAGTGGCAAACGAATGCACCGAGGTAATCACCCCCGAACGCACTAAAAATGTACCCAGCAAGCTTAAAGCAAAGGCAAAAATTGCCAACATAATCGTCCATGCTTTAAACACACCACGTTTTTCAGTCACCGCCGACGAGTGAATCAAAGCAGTTGCAGCAAGCCAAGGTAACAGTGAGGCATTTTCCACAGGGTCCCAAAACCACCAACCACCCCAACCAAGCTCATAATAAGCCCACCAAGAGCCCAGTGCGATACCTAACGTTAAAAACCCCCAAGCCATCAGCGTCCATGGGCGTAACCAACGTGTCCATACTGCATCCAATCGCCCAGCCCACAATGCCGCCATACAAAAAGCAAACGGCACTGCCATACCCACATAGCCCATGTATAACATCGGTGGATGAAAAATTAACCCAGGGTCTTGCAACAATGGGTTCAAATCTGCCCCATCAACAGGCAAATTTGGCAAGGTACGATTAAACGGTGACGAAGAAAATATCAACATAACAAGCATCATAAATTGCACAGCTGACAATATCACCAAAACGCGAGCCTTCATAACCAGTGGTAAACCACCACTAAACCCACGACCATTAATACCTGCAACACCTGCACACCAACCTGCCAAAATAGTTATCCATAAAAGTAATGAACCCTCATGACCACCCCAAGTTGCCGATAATTTATAATACCAAGGAAGCAAAGAATTAGAATGCTGAGTGACATAAGCTAGGCTAAAGTCATTATAATAAAAGCCTGCCATCAACCCAGCGAATGATAACATCATTGCTATAAACTGCCCCCAGGCCAAACTTGGGGCAAGCTGTTGAAATTGCGTTTTATTAGCAAAAATACCATAGGTAGGTAATAAAACTTGTAAGCTGGCAATAACAAGTGCTAAAAGAAGAGAAAAGTAGGCAAGTTCGGTTATAAGCATTTTAAGTTTACGTTGTTATTGAGCATTTGCATTACTAAAATAATATTCTCCATCCTACACTTTATGATAAACGGAGATGGTCGTAGATAATATTTCACCTTGTCTATTTATTTGATGACATTGAGCCATTTCTGTGATGGAAGTTTCATTAACAAGCTCATCAGAAGCGGTAGCAATGTTCTTTGATAACTTCTTGCTTTGATGTTGTTTTCATCAAGGTTAACTTTTTTATCCATTCTATCATTTTGGCTTGACTATAATAATGCTATCCATACTTGCTATGTTAATAATAAACTCAATTTATGTAGAATAGGATTCACTAATAACATGCCTATGGCTAATAATAGACTAAAAAATATTCGTTTAATAAAAGTAGATTTCAAACATAATAAACCTGCTATAAATGTATATGCGGGATAAAAGTATAAAGAGACATACCAAATCAACACGTCAGAGCTATGAGTGACAGGATAACTAAAATCCGCATTAATAAAGTTGAAAATATGTCCAAAGCTGTACAACACCAAGAGTGCTAATGAAAATAAGTATAGTCTTCTTAACATTTTTTATTAACTGCCTCTATTTTTATATAAAACAAGCGTAAACTCACACACCTATTACAAAATCATGGGAGGTTTAACTCAATTCTACAATCTCTATTAATACAATATAAACAGTGCCTTTCTAACTCATGCCCCTGCTTAACCTTAGGGTGATTAAAATTCTGTTTAGTATTCACCATCCCTAGCCGTTGCATCACTTTTTGTGAGGGCTGATTAACCACAGCGGTAAAGGCATAAACGCTCTCTGCTAACAAATCATTAAAAGCAAAGTCTAATACGGCTTTTGCTGCCTCGCTAGCATAGCCTTTACCCCAATATTTTTTAGCTAACCGCCAGCCAATTTCTAAAAAATTCTTATCCATATTTAAAGTTTTGGCTAACTCACTATCTGAATCAATCTCATTTAAACCAGCAAACCCAATAAATTCTTGTGTTGCCAATAATTCAACACCCCAAAAGCCATAGCCTTTTTGGTCAATCAATTTTTGTATTTTATTACCCAGTGCGTTACTGTCTGATTCTGTTAGCACCGTTGGAAAATAGCGCATAACTTCTGGGTCGGCATTCATTTGAGCAAAAGGTTTTAAATCACTCATGTGCCACTGTCGCAGCTTTAAGCGTGGGGTATAAATCGATTTACTCATGAATACTAATCTGCACTTCTCTTATGTTTAACATCCTTAAGCTTTGACAACTCTTTTATTGCTAGCAGGATATTTTTTTAGCAATTCAGCTGGACGTATTGGACGTTTACTAAAATTACCCCCACAATTGGGACAAACACCTTTCAGTGTGCCAGTAACGCAGTCATGGCAAAAGGTGCATTCAAAACTACAAATATAAGCATTATCTGCATCTGCAGGTAAGTCAACATCACAGCATTCGCAATTTGGTCTAAGCGCTAGCATAAATAACTCCTTTATAAGTTCTACTCAACCCATTATAAGGATAAAACCTTACATTCATCGACATGAATTCAATTTACTAAGGGTTAAGCTTAATAGTCTTTCTATGTTTAAAAGAAAACCAATACCAAATGCAACCAACCTGCAAAAAAACCTGTAATACCACCCAGTATAATTAGCGTGGTTTCATCTTCTTGAAAAGCAGGACGCAATAAATTTTGAAATTCTTTGGGTGATAAAGCACGGATACGATCACAAAACAACCCAAAAATTTTATTAGCACGGCTGATATTTAGTTCTGGGTCACGGATTGGTACCATAGTTGCTGTAATCGACTTATCAATAATGGTGTTTTTAAGCTGCCCAAACTCACGCTTACCAAGTCCCATTTTTAATGTGGTACTCACCACAGGCGACTCAAGCACATCGTATAAATGCGTCTTCATTAGCTCACGTGTTTGTACAGATTTGGTACCATACATCATTTCATTCATGATGTTTTCAATAGTCACCAAATCATTTACCACAATACCAGCAAATACTTCAGAAACCTCATCTTGGCGTTTCATAAAACCACCTTGCCAGTTGTATCTAGCAATGTGGGGCATTTGCAGTGTGATAAACGGAAAACTTTTTGATAACTTAAAAAACTTAGGATAACGAATATAATTAGGTTCAACGGGGTTAAACACCATCCAAATGGCAATCCAATTGGTTATAAACCCCCAAATTGCCGCAAAAAATGGTACCGTCCAATGTTGAGGTACAAGCAAAAAAACCAGCATTTGCACAATGCCAAACAAAAAGCCAATCACCGCACTAATGTGCCAAATAAAATCAATCTCTTTTTGCCCAACCTTTAAAAACATTGCGACCATCAACTTACGGTCACCTTCCATTTTGTTAACAATCATTTGGCGCATGTCTACCAAGTCTTCAACATGATGCGTTAAATCAACCACCAACTCTTTTATAATGTGTGGTAGTTGCTCATGCCCATAAGCATAAATACGACGTTTTACGGCATAAGGCAAATTGCTCCACAAGCTTGCCGAACGATCCATCATAATCTCATCAATTAATGACTCCAAATCATTATCAACCGTTTTAGCAATATACTCTGCCATTTCTTCAGGATCCATTGCTTGAAAAAACTCATCTAAAGAACCAAGTTTAGATAAAGCCTGATCAACAATCACCCCAGAAATTTTACCCGCCTTGCTTGGTACAATGCCTTGCCAACCTAACCCTTGTAAGCCAAAAGGAAATTTTTCTATTTTAATCCCCCAAAATTTAATCGGGAAAAAAAGCATTTTTAATGCCATCCACACATGTGCCCATGTAACAAACGCCGTAACTGGCGGAATTGTTAGTATGGCAAAATATTCTGGGTGAGCAAGAATTGCATTCCAAATGTTGTTAAACATGATTATTGCTTATCTTTAAGTCTATTTGTTTTTTTATATTAATCGTAAGGCAGTTAATTTTAGCATATATCTAACCCATAATTGCTATTAACCAACAATTTAATTAATGACTGAAAACAAGTAAATAGCTCTTTTTTAACACCCTCACAAATGGGCAAAACCCAGTATCCAAACCTATTATTTTTACACAAAAATATACAATTTTTATTGGAATCTACGGCTTGTTATCACCCAATCAATCAAACATATTATGATATAATGCAATGCTTATTTATGTGGCATTTTTCTATGTTTATTTAAAAAACACGCTGGGGATACTAAGCTCTGGATATACCAAGGCTCTGGGTATGCCAAGCAAGATAGTCAGACTATTCCCTTTAATATATAAAAACCAATTTAACCAACCTATATGAGCTCTAATAACCTAAATAACAAAAATACCATTTTTATGCAACGTGTGATTATTGCAGGGTTATTTGTATTTGCTGGTTTATTGGTTTTAATTGCACGTTATGCCTTTTTGCAAATTACCTCATTTGAAACATATCACACAAAGGCAGACAGCAATCGCATTAAATTAATCTCTGCACCACCCAAACGTGGCTATATTTATGACCGAAACGGCTATATTTTGGCAGATAATGTACCCGTATTAAATGCCATATTAAGCCCAGATCAAGTAGAAAATCCTGAGCGAACATTAAATCTACTTGCCCCAATTTTTGAGTTAACTGATGAAGAAATTACCGATATTCTGGCAAAAGTTAAAAAAAGCAAAGTCAACCCTGTTACCATTAAAGTAGATGTTAGCGATGAACAAATTGCCTTGTTTAGTGAGCGTAAACCTTTTTTAAAGGGGGTTAATATTCAAAGCAGGTTAACTCGTACTTACCCTTATGATGAGCTTTTTGCCCATGTTGTTGGGTATGTTGGACGTATTAATAGTAAAGAAGCAAAAAACCTTGATAAAAAAGCCTATGCAGGTACAGAAATGATTGGCAAATCTGGCATAGAAAAGTTTTACGAAAGTGCTTTGCTTGGTAAGCCTGGATTTTTGGCGGTAGAAACCAATGCCCATGGCGAAATATTACGTGAAATCGAAACAAATGCCCCCATTGCAGGAAATGACCTTCACCTAACCATCGACTATGGGCTACAAAAAATTGCGAGCGATGTCTTAAAAGGAGAAAAAGGCTCCATTGTTGCAATTGACCCTCGTAATGGTGATGTTTTAGCATTTGTAAGCAACCCATCTTATGACCCCAATTCTTTTATCTCTGGTATTTCTTACAAAGAATATGGCTCACTAAGGGATGATCCAAACCTACCGTTATACAACCGTTCATTACATGGTCAATATCCACCAGCTTCTACCATTAAACCATTTGAAGGCCTGGGCGTTATCAACTATGGTTTGATGGATTGGAACAGTAGTATTTTCGATCCTGGCTATTTTTCTCTCCCTGGTGATAGCCATAAATTCCGTGACTGGAAACGTAGTGGACATGGCAACGTCAATCTTACAAAATCGATTGTTGAGTCTGTTGATACTTACTATTACAAAGCAGCTCACCGCATGGGGATTGATAAACTACATGATTGGATGATTCGATTTAATTTTGGCTCACAAACAGGCATAGATTTGCCTAATGAAAAAAGCGGTGTGATGCCATCTCGCGAATGGAAACAAAAAACTTATGATAAACGATGGTTACCAGGTGACACTATTTCAGCCAGTATTGGACAAGGTTATTTTTTAGCAACGCCTTTACAAGTTGCCCAAGCAACCGCTATTACCGCCAATAAGGGTAAAATCATACCGCCACACCTACTAAAAAGTGCCACAGGCAATCATACGTTAAACGTAATCAATACGCCAATTAGCGAAGTTAAATTTAATGGCACAATACAAGATTGGGAAAAAATGCACAACGCTATGGAAGCAACCGTTCGCTATGGTACTGCCAGAAAAATCTATACCCCACTATATCGATTAGCTGGCAAAACAGGAACCGCTCAGGTTAAATCGATTGCACAGGGCAAAACATACAACAAAGCAGCATTACCCAAAAAATATTGGGACCACGCATGGTTTATTGGTTTTGCACCAGTAGATAATCCAGAAATTGCAGTAGCTGTTTTAGTTGAAAACGGTGGTGGCGGGAGTTCAGCAGCTGCCCCTAGAGCACGCCAAGTTTTTGATTATTGGATGCTAACTCGCAAAAATAACCCTATTTTGCCACCAAATGCAGAGCAAATAGAAGCCATTAGACAAGAAAAGAGAACGCAAAAACAATACCGCATTGCACAGTGGGAAAAAGAACAAGTGATTAAAAAGGCAGAAGAGAAGCTCAAAAAAGAACAAAAAGAGCGTGCAAAGCAGCAAGCACTTATGGAACGAAAACAACTGCTTAACACACTAAAAAGCCGTGGTTATGTTTTACCAGCACAAATTATTAAACCTTTAGAGCAAGTGCCATTAACAAAACAAATTGCTGATAAGTCAATACTTAACATGCAATTTCCAATAAAAGAACCTGTTATTCAACAAAGTAGTCCATCAATTCAAATACCAATGGACCCAACACGCATACCAAAAGATGAAGATAAAATATAAAATTAAATACAATTAATTTAGATAAAATGAAAAACGCCCATAAAAAGCCAAATAAGCACAAAGCACTCAATCAAGTGCGTATTGTTGGTGGACAATTTAAACGTCGTTATATCCATTTCATCGATGCAGATGGGTTGCGTCCAACAACAGACAGAATGAGAGAAACTTTGTTTAATTGGCTAATGCATGACATTTTTGATGCCAATATTTTAGATACCTGTGCAGGCAGCGGTGTACTAGGTTTTGAAGCTTTATCACGCGGTGCTAGCAAAGCTACTTTTATAGAAGCCAATCAAAAACAAGCAAATCAATTACAACAAACCGCAATTAATTTAGGACTATCTTCTGAGCAGTTTGTCATTCATAGCGGAAAAGCTGAAACAATCATTGATACAATTAAAAACCAAACCTTTAATATCGTTTTTATTGATCCACCTTATGCACTTAACCTATGGCAGCCAATTATAGATGCGTTATTAGTCAATCAACTGATTAATGATGATAGCTTACTCTATATTGAATCAAATAAAACACTTGAAACCATTTTTGATGCACACTTCATTAAAAACATACAGGTTGTTAAGCAAAAAACAATGGGGCAAATTTTTAGCTGGGTTATTCAGCTCAAACACACCTCAAAATAGCTCGCTTTAAAATCATAACTATTACTGGTTTAAAAATTAAAAACAAGACTAACCCCCTTGCATAAGCAAAAAAAACAACGTATAATTTTCGTTCTGTTTTTTGAGAGCCCTCGTTTCCCCAAAATACACTCTCAACTTACTTTTAATTAAGGTTTTTTTATCATGAAAACAATTAGTGCCAAACCATCTGAGGTGGTCCATGACTGGTACGTCGTGGACGCTGAGGGAAAAACCCTTGGTCGCCTAGCAAGTCAAATCGCTCACCGCCTACGTGGTAAGCACAAACCATCTTATACACCACATGTGGACACTGGTGATTTTATTGTTGTTATTAATGCAGACAAAATTGCCGTAACAGGCAAAAAAGCGGATGACAAAAAATACTATCGTCACAGTGGCTACCCAGGCGGTCTTAGAGAGACTAACTTTACTAAACTAATTGCTCATAAGCCAGAAGACGTATTATACAAAGCTGTAAAAGGCATGTTACCAAAAGGTCCTCTTGGATACGCTATGATCAAAAAGTTGAAGCTTTACGCGGGCACAGAACACCCCCACACAGCTCAACAACCTAAAGAACTAGATATCTAAGGAGACACATATAATGGAACGTTATTACGGAACAGGTCGCCGCAAAACTTCAACAGCTCGTGTCTTTTTATCAAAAGGTACGGGTAACATTGTTGTTAACGGCAAACCACTAGATGAATATTTTGGTCGTGAAACTTCTCGCATGGTTGTCCGTCAGCCATTAGAGCTTATTGAAGCCACTGAAAGCTATGATTTAAACATCACTGTTCGTGGTGGTGGTAGTAATGGTCAAGCTGGTGCGATTCGTCACGGTATTACTCGTGCATTAATCGATGCAGACGAGTCATTAAAACCTCAACTACGTGCTGCAGGCTTTGTTACTCGTGACTCTCGTCAAGTTGAACGTAAAAAACTTGGTCTACGCAAAGCACGTCGTCGTCCACAGTTCTCAAAACGTTAATTTTTACGAGCATTTACGAAAAAGGCAATGCATTGACATTGTCTTTTTTTATGGGAGTTTATCGGTATGATACCCACAAAATTACATCAGTTACATCAATGACCCCAAAAAAGTTTTAATGTTAATCCAGTTTAAATATAATGAGTATTTTGCTATGATTATTGTTTGTGCCAACTGAGAAAAATCATGACAGATTTATCCAACTTACCAAAAAATCAGCTACTTTTATATGCTGATGATGGCTATGATAGTCATGTCATACGTTATTTATTAGCAGAAAAAAAACTAAGCTATAAACTCGCTTACTTAAAATCGGAACGTCCAGAAGACTTAACCGAACTTAACCCCTATCGTACTTTACCCATTTTAGCGCATGCAGATATCGCCTTGTATGAAATCAATGTTATTTTTGAATACTTAGAAGAACGCTATCATCATCACAAACTATTACCAGAATCGCCTCAACAACGAGCACAAGTGCGACAGCTAGCATGGCGTATCCAAAAAGACTGGCTAACATTAGGTAGAGAATTACTGATGCACCCAGACAGTTTTGATGCAGCTAAAGAAGCACAAGCAAAAAAACAATTAAGTGATTCACTGATTACCCTAGCACCTATATTCACTCACAAACCCTTTTTTATGTCTGAAACGCTTGGTTGGTGTGATATATTATTAGCACCACTATTTTGGCAACTAAATCAAATTAACTTAAATTTACCAACTCATTTAATAGAGCCTTTAATAGCGTATCAAACTAAAATATTTAATAGAGACGCTTTTAAACAGAGCCTACAGACCACTTTATAACAAAAAACCACGCATAAAAGAGGAAGCCAATATGACTACAGACCCCAATTTATCGCCTACTCGTCCATACATGGTACGTGCTATTTTCCAGTGGATAGAAGATAACCACTTAACGCCCTATTTAATGGTTGATGCCACTCATAATCAGGCTAAAGTACCTGTCGAGTATATACAAGATGGGCGCATTGTTCTTAATATCGCTAGTGCTGCAGTGGGTGCAATGGCAATGGAAAACGACTTTATATCTTTTAAAGCAAGATTTGGCGGAGTATCTCAAGAAATTTGGGTACCCATGCAAGCTGTGATGGGGATTTATGCAAAAGAAAACTCTCAAGGCATGTTTTTTGACCCTAACGAGTATGACAATTACCAACCTACAGAATCAAGCGAAGTTAAGTCCCACAGTCAAAATAGCAACAAGCCTAAACGTGAAAATAAAGCAGGGTTAAAAATCCTTAAATAACCTGACGCTAGCAAAAATTTTATTTAAAAAAACTCAACTTGAGTCTATGCAAATACAAAAAGCCCCTAAACATTCTCTAAATATTTAATGGGGCTTTGTTTTATTTATTTGCTAGTATTGGATTTAGGCAAAATATTTGTCCATATTTTTTTCTAACCCTTCTTTAATTTTGCTTTTCATCGGCTTAGCAAACATACCAAGCTTAATCTCAAAACGGATTGTCTGTTCGTCTAAAATACCTTTTATGTTAGCACCCATGTGCTTTGCAGTTGCAACATCTTGGCTAGCACCCTCAACATAATCAACCACAACACCATATTTTTGTTGTACCTTAGCTAACAATTGCTTAGCTTTTACGCGTGCTTCATCAAAACTTAAGCCATGGTTACGTTCTACTTCTATATCTGCCATTTTACTTCCTACTTTATATTATTGGTTAATTTTATTGATAGGGATAAAAAATCAAAATACAAGCCAATTAAAATTACTTATATCTTATATAATATCGCCCATTAAAGCTTAAAGTTATTTATGTTTTTGGTAAGGTAACACCTGTCTGCCCTTGGTATTTGCCGCCACGGTCTTTATAACTGGTTTCACATACATCATCAGCATCAGATTGAAAAAACAGCATTTGTGCTACCCCTTCACCTGCATAAATACGTGCTGGCAAGTTCGTGGTGTTACTAAACTCCAAAGTAACGTGCCCTTCCCACTCTGGTTCAAGTGGTGTCACATTAACAATAATGCCACAGCGTGCATAAGTAGATTTACCTAAGCATATCGTCAAAACGTCTCTTGGTATTCTAAAATATTCAACCGTACGAGCCAATGCAAAAGAGTTAGGGGGAATGATACATTCATCACCTACAATATCAATAAAACTATTGTCGTCAAAGTTTTTTGGATCAACAACTGCCGAGTGAACATTTGTAAAAACTTTAAATTCACGTGCACAACGTACATCATAACCATAGCTTGAAGTGCCATAGCTAACCAGTTTTTCGCCATTTTCATTATAACGAACTTGTCCAGCTTCAAAAGGCTCAATCATAGCGTGTTTTGCTGCCATTTTGCGTATCCAACGATCAGATTTAATGGACATAGTGTTTCCTCATTTTTAAAGTTTTATTGATAACCGATTATAATAGAGTTTAACGATAATATAAATGCTAAATCTTTTGTTTGTTGGCTAACTAATACTTAAACCTGCTACCACTTAGCATAATGATCTTCGGCCAAACCCATTACTTTATCTAAAGTAATCACATTACCATCATCCAGCTCAATCATACCAGTATAATAGCCCAACCATTGCTCAAATATGCTATCGACCACAACAAAACGATTATTTTTTTGATAGCAATTAATAGGTGTAAAGGTTAGGTCTATTTTAACTTTTGACCAATTTAATACTTGATTGCTAACTGTCCAATCCTCTTTTATGGTGTTACCTCTATTAAACATAACTGCAGGTAAATGATACCTAACACCATCAACCCAACAAGCGTTTTCGCTTGCACCAGACTCATTAACACCCGTTGCTAGGTTAATAGCAAAATGCTCTCCTGTCGGCAAATTTGTGGTAATGCTTGTCCAATACCAATTGGTCAATCTACGCATATATCCCACTGACCAGTCTAAAAGGGCATGTGCCTCCTGCAAGTCTTGATTAACTTGATTGCTGGTTAACTCTCCTGTTTGCACACGCATTGGCTCTTTTTGTGTATATGTCCACCCTTTCTTACCTGTTTGGGTACAAACCGCCAATGGCAATGCAAAACGCACAAGGTTGGCAGTAAGTTTTAAAATGCTACTATCTATCTTTATTTGCAAACCAGTTAATGTAAACGCCATTTCAATAGTTAGTTTATGACTTTTAAAACGAATATCATCTTGGTAGGTTGATTGATTAAACTGAGTATGGCGAGTAAAAGGCTGTAAAGCTTCTACTAGCTCAAGTTTATCGGTTTTTTGGTTATATAAATAACAAAAACTGCTAGTTACCCAATTAAGGGTTGCCACTGCAAAACAAACTCTGTAAGGGGCAGCGACAATTTGTAAAAAACAAAATTGATTTGATTTTAGTTTTTTACGCCAGCTTGCTACCGCTTTATTTGATAATTTGTAGCTGTGATAGTCTAAATAATTAACCTGTTCTACTTTATCAAATACACCAAAGCTTGGTTGTCCATCGGTTACTAACTGCTTAAGTTGTAATAAGCTTTTATCCATTAAAATATCCTATTACTTTTTACCTTTGCATAGTTATCAATATGACAGTCTATATTTTTGGCTATATCTATATAAAATTTAGCAAACTCATCGCCAATGCCATTATTTGCTATGACACTTGGTAAACCACTATCCACTTGTTCTCGGATAGCTTTAGCAAGTGGTAATTGACCTAATAAAGGCACTTGATACTCTGCAACCATTTTGTCACCACCACCCTCACCAAATATTGCTTCGCTATGTCCGCAATTTGAGCAAGTGTGTAATGCCATATTTTCGACAACGCCAATCACAGGTATGTTGGTTTTTTTAAACATTTCTATGCCTTTTTGGGCATCTAATAAAGCAATGTACTGAGGTGTTGTCACAATAACCGCACCCGTTATTGGTATTCTTTGAGCTAAAGTTAATTGAATATCTCCAGTCCCTGGTGGCATATCAATCAATAAATAATCTAAGTTTGGCCAGTTTGTTTGGTTATACATTTGCATTAATGCTCCTGTCGCCTTAATACCACGCCAAGCAACTGGAGTTTGCTCACTGGCAAGCAAACTACCGATAGATAACATTGCCAATCCGTGGGCTTCAATGGGAACAAACTGGTTATTTTCCTGTATTGGTGTTTTGTCAGCCACACCCAACATATTTGGTATATTTGGTCCATAGATGTCTGCATCTAACACACCAACTCGTTTGCCTAATTTTTGTAGTGCTAATGCAATATTTACTGTGGTGGTCGATTTGCCCACACCACCTTTGCCAGATGCTATCAATATAATATGTTTAATACGAGGATGAGCTTTTATTTGGTTTTGTAATAGTGGCTTATTTGTTGGGTTTGTTGGCTTATTAGACATTATTATTTAACCTATTTTAAACAAAAGTTAAAAGTAAGAAATTGATGATAAAGAACAAAATAAAAACTCTGCCATGTAAATCATAACAGAGTTTTAGTATTAATAACTAGTTTTGGGTTGTCTCACTAGTTATATAGCTAACTATCTAGTTGCTTATCTAATAGATATTTATACTATTTGGTCTCATTAAACAACTCTCGACCAATTAGCATACGGCGGATTTCACTGGTGCCTGCACCAATTTCATACAGCTTCGCATCACGCCAGTATCGACCCATTGGGTATTCATTAGTATAGCCATTGCCACCAAAAATCTGAATACCTTCCCCTGCCATCCAAGTCGCCTTTTCAGCCGTCCATAAAATCACACTGGCACAATCTTTTCGTACTTGACGACTATGTCCTGCACCCAATTCATCCAAGTTTTTACCCACTGTATATAAAAAGCTTCGAGCCGCTTGCAATACTGTATACATATCAGCAACTTTACCCTGAATCAACTGAAACTCGCCAATAGATTGACCAAACTGCTTGCGGTCATGTATGTATGGAATCACATTATCCATCACCCCTTGCATGATACCAACAGGACCACCTGCCAATACCGCACGCTCATAATCCAGACCACTCATCAGTACCTTCACGCCATTATTTAAACCACCAAGGATGTTTTCTGCAGGTACTTCCACGTTGTTAAATACCATTTCACCTGTATTACTACCACGCATGCCCAACTTGTCAAGTTTTTGTGCTGTGCCAAAGCCTTCCATACCTTTTTCAACCAAAAATGCGGTAATACCTTTCGCCCCTAATTCTGGGTTGGTTTTGGCATAAACAACCATCACATCGGCATCTGGACCATTGGTAATCCACATTTTTGAGCCATTTAACACATAGACACCATCTTTTTCTTCAGCGCGCAGTTTCATACTGACCACATCAGATCCTGCTCCTGGTTCACTCATTGCCAATGCACCAATGAACTCCCCACTAATAAGCTTCGGCAAAAACTTTTTCTTTTGTTCTTCGTTACCATTACGCTTAATTTGGTTAATACACAAATTAGAGTGAGCACCATAGCTCAATGCAACTGAGGCAGAGGCACGGCTAATCTCTTCCATCGCTACCATATGAGCGACATAGCCCATATTTACACCATCATATTCTTCTGGCACGGTAATACCATGTAAACCCAATTCCCCCATTTTTTCCCATAAATCCATTGGGAATTGGTCTGACGAGTCAATTTCAGCTGCTCTTGGAGTAATTTCGTTTGCCGCAAAACTTTGTACAGTCTCACGCAATGCATTAATGTCATCACCAAGTTGGAAGTTTAATCCAGGTAGGTTCATAGTATTTTTCCTTATGTTTTTGTGGCTGTCAGCCAAACAATTAATTGGCTAACATTCATTACCACGGCTTATTAAATAAATTGACTAAATAAACAAGTATATTAACTCGTAAAATTTTTTCTTTATTTCCTAACTCTCGTATTAGCTCGAATCGTATCTCTTATCTCAGCTAATTTTGGATAGTTATAGAAGAAATTCTGCTTTTTTTCTTTCATACTGATGGGGTTATTAATCTTTTCTGATAGTACAAAAAACATAAAACTCTCCGCAAAGTCTTCAGGCGGATTAGTCGCTGCGTACTCATTCACAAAACTCTCTGAATGTGCATCAAAAAAATCAGCAATTATTGCTTCTTTATCATCACCTTCTAGACCATCAATCAAATTTTTATGTTCGCTGGATAAGTCACCTTGCCAAAACGTCTTATAAAAACCGTTAATATAAGAGCCTTCTTTAGCACAACCTTCCTCAATTTCATAACTGTCACAACTATCATAAATCTGTTGGATCTGATTAGGTGATAAAGATAGTATATGAGCAAACTCATGAATGACCGTAGAAATAAAATCATCTGATTCTGTATCTACCGCATCTTCATAATCTATGGCAAATGTCCATCTTGATTCATCTGTATCATTTGCTTCGACAAAAGCCAAAGTACCATCAACGCCATCTGAAAATGCATGCAATTCTACCACATGCTGTTTTAATAAATCTTTTGGTAATATATTAATTACTTTTTTCCATGCACTTACATCAACATCATCAAAGTCACCTGAAATCACACTCAGCGATAAATCTTGATTCACATGGTAACGAGTTTCTATCTTAAGATCATCTTTTGCACCTGTCGTATATGAAAACAATAATAATAAAAATATGGCACAAAGACCAGCTATTAACAAAAACCTTTTCATATACATGGTATGTCTCTTAATGTTGCACTACTCTCAATTCTTTTTTACAAACCCTTATATTGCAAAGCTTTAGTTTTGTACTATAAAGGATTTGCTTTTTCAGTTTTGTAAAATCAAAGATTTACAATAAATTGAAAGTGAAGTTAATGTGATACTTCACACACAACAACGCTGATAATAGTATTTCAACTATCATACTTAATACTAGCCTAACCGCTTACTCAATATCGCTCTAGCCACCCTAGAGCCGTTATCTCTATTTAAAAACTCACTAATCCGTACCCCTGCATCAACCAGTTTATCAAGGTCAATACCTGTCTCAATGCCCATACCATGGAGCATATAAACTACGTCTTCAGTGGCAACATTACCAGTTGCCCCCTTAGCATAGGGACAACCCCCTAAGCCTGCTACCGAAGTATCAAACTGACTTACACCCATCTGCACCGCTTGCAAAGTGTTTGCCAAGGCTTGACCATAAGTGTCATGAAAATGCCCAGAAACCTCACTAATATCAATATAAGGCAAGGCAGATTCTATCGCCTTTTGTACCTTAATCGGCGTACCAACACCAATGGTATCAGCAATGCCAATATGCTGGGCTCCAATATCGACCAGTTTTTTAGTAACATAGGCCACCTTATCAGGGCTAACTTCCCCCTCATAGGGGCAGCCAACGGTACAAGAAATCACCCCTCGCACTTTAATACCCTTTGCCCTAGCTGATTCAGCCACAGGGGCAAAGCGTTCAATACTCTCATCAATGTTACAATTAAGGTTCTTTTGGCTAAAGGCTTCACTTGCCGAACCAAAAATCACAATCTCATCAGGATTATGAATAATAGCATTATCAAAACCACGCATATTAGGTGTGAGTACTGAATAGACAACATCCGTATGGCGATTGACATTAATACCCGTCATCACATCGGCATTGTCACCCATTTGTGGCACCCATTTGGGTGAAACAAAGCTGGTTGCCTCAAGTTTACGCACACCTGCTTCAATCAAATCATTAATTAACCGTAACTTAACCTCAGTGGGTACAGGTTGCTTTTCATTTTGCAAGCCATCACGAGGACCGACATCAATGATTTTGACTTTAGTGGGTAGAGTCATACAACATCCTTTTAACTTTATTTAAATTTAAACGTATTAAATTCGTCCATTGACCGAAAACACCTCGGTTCCACAACCACGGAACAAACCACGACTTTCAAAAGTGCAATGAGATTTTTTAATAAGCCCCATACCAATTGTGCCAAAATAAATGGGTTTATCCGTTTCCATAGCAGTGATTAAGTAAGCAATTGACTGTCTGTGAGTTTTAGCAGTCATCGGTCTGCGATAATTTTTCCACCTTTGATAATCATAAAAGCCTTTAACGGTAATTTCATCACAATTATCAAATTCTGAAATTTTCCAATTGGTGCCATCATCATGAGTAATTAGCTTCATCTCGTATGCCATAATATTAGTATCATCATGGATAAAGGAAGTCACTTTTACAGGTGAGGAACTACCGCCTGCAATTGCTTGGCAACTGATAAACATCAATAAAATAGCTGTTCTTTTTATTGATTCTTTCAAGATTGTCAAACTCCTACAAGTTACATGAGTACTATAAAATTAACTCGTGTCTAATCATGCAAAAGCTATCCCATCTATGATACAAGTAGGTTGCGGTTGAGTTTACGAAACCCAACAGTGACAAACAATCTTGGCTCTCGTTTCTCGACACCAACCTACATAACTTACATATAAACTAGACACTAGATACTTTATTTATAATATGAAAAAAAGCCATCATTCTCCCGTATCAATTCTCAACAACTCATCGCCATCTGCTACTTGATCGCCAGCAGAGAATAGTAGTTCTGCCACCACCCCATCGGTAGGAGCATTGATGGTATGTTCAATCTTCATTGCCTCAATCACTGCTAGAGCATCTCCTTTTTTCACCGTATCACCAACGTTGACCTTAAAGCCAACCACTTGCCCAGGCATCGGCGATTTTAAGCTACCTGCGGTTTCTTGTTCTTCACCAACATGAGCCATTTCATCAATCAGATGAATCACCCCACTGCCGTTATCGGCAAAGATATAAACATCTTCATTATGCTCCCATACTTGCACTTGTTGGCGTGTGCCATCGAGCCATAAAGTATGCGTATTGCTAAAGCTTTCAGAATCCATCGGAGACAAAGGCTCACTGATAAAGCGAATATGCCCTTGATAGAGGACTTCTTCGGCTTCATTAACTTCTAACTCGGAGGCGTTGGCAACATCAGGCTGAATCACTAAATCAAAGCCTTGTTTATCCGTACCTTGCCCTTGCCAGTTAGACAATTTGGCGATATACGCCCCTTCGTTTTGCACATTGGTTAAATGGAACGAACGACGATAATCGGTATAAGCACGCCAACCACTGGTTTGTCCAAATGGGTCAGCCCCATTCAAATCAGCGCCTTCTTTAGTCAGCTGATTAATCACCGCCGTAGCAACCAATACAGGTAAAGAGAAATCAGGGTGGTTAAATAAATTTTCCTTTTCACGCTCAATCAACGCAGTATCAAGGTTAGGCACACTAAAAGACTCCGTTGCCAAAATATGACGCAAAAACGCCACATTATTTGGTAAACCAACGATGCGAGTATCTGCTAACGCACTGTCAAGCTTAGATAGGGCTTGCTTGCGAGAACCACTATGCACAATTAGTTTGGCAATCATAGAATCATAATAGGGGCTGATTTCATCACCTTCACGCACGCCATCATCAACACGCACTCCAGCAACCTCGAATACTGAATGCTTAGGTTTACGATACACAGCAAGCGTGCCAGTTGCAGGTAAAAAGTCATTGTCAGGATTTTCTGCACAGATGCGTGCTTCAATGGCATGCCCATTAATCGACAATTCATCTTGCGATTTTGGTAACGGCTCACCGCTTGCGACACGCAACTGCCACTCTACCAAATCCACACCAGTAATCGCCTCGGTAACAGGGTGCTCTACTTGCAAGCGAGTATTCATCTCCATAAAGTAAAAATTCATATCCAGCTTGCCATCAGCACCTGTACGTTGCTCAACGATAAACTCAACGGTACCCGCACCGACATAATCACAGGCTTTTGCCGCATTAATCGCCGCCGTCCCCATGGCATTACGCATCGCCTCATCAACATTTGGAGCAGGAGCTTCTTCTAGCACTTTTTGGTGGCGACGTTGCACCGAACAGTCACGCTCAAACAAATGCACATAATTGCCATGCTTATCACCAAACACCTGAATCTCTATATGGCGAGGCTTTAACGCATACTTCTCAATCAGCACCTTATCATCACCAAAACTATTAATCGCCTCACGCTTACAAGACTCCAAAGCCGAAATAAAATCCTCACTTTTCTCTACCAAGCGCATACCTTTACCGCCACCGCCAGAGCTTGCCTTAATCAGCACAGGGTAATCAATGCGATCCGCTTCTGCGTGTAAAAAATCAGGGTCTTGATTTTCTCCATGATAACCGGGAATTAATGGAACACCCGCGGTTTCCATCAAACGTTTTGACTCCGCCTTGAGTCCCATTGCGGTAATCGCTGATGCAGGCGGACCAATAAACTCAATCCCTGCCTGCTTACAAGCGGTGGCGAACTGGTCATTTTCACTCAAAAAACCATAACCAGGATGAATCGCCTCTGCACCTGTCTCTTTAGCAATGGCAATCAATTTATCCCCCAGTAAATAACTGTCTTTTGGGGCAGAACCACCTAAATAAACTGCTTCATCACACACAGACACATGTTTAGCATGACGGTCAGCATCAGAATATACGGCAACCGTACGCACCCCTAGTTTTTTAGCAGTACTGGCTACACGACAGGCAATTTCGCCACGGTTGGCTATTAAAATTTTACTAAACATGGTTATCCTTAATCTTATTTATTCATCTAAAAGTTTTTTAAAATGAATTGAACAATTTACAACTCACTTGTTGAAAAATTCAGTCAAAGCGTTAATTAGTTTATAACATTAACCTTTTATATCAACCAATTTGGTTTTCTTTTTTGCAAGAAGGACTGCACACCTTCTTTACCCTGTTCACTGGCTCGAATATCAGCAATACCTGCGACTGTATCAGCTATCAACTCATCGGTAATGTCAGTATGAGCGACATCTTGCACCAATTTTTTACAGACACTCACCGCATTAGGGCTAGCATTGACTAATTTTTTGACGATTTTTGCTACGGTTTCATCAAGGGCGGTACGGTCGGCAACGCCATCTTCGTCCAACTCGGCAGTTACCAAGTCATGGATTAAACCAATGCGTTTTGCCTCTTTAGCATCAAACACTTCAGCTGTTAAAAAATAACGATGAGATTGTCTTGCTCCCATGGCACGTATGACATAGGGGCTAATGGTGGCAGGTACTAAGCCCAGTCGCACTTCACTTAAACAAAAGTTGGCACTATCAACAGCTATGGCAATGTCACACGCAGATACTAAGCCAACGCCACCTGCATAAACATCTCCTTGAATGCTAGCAATGGTCGGTTTTGGGCAATCATAGATGACTTTGAGCATTTGAGCCAGTTCGTTAGCATCAGCCAAGTTTTCATCACGAGTATAATCTGCCATCGCTCGCATCCAGTTAAGATCTGCTCCAGCACAAAAGGCTTTACCTGTACCTGTCAGCACAATGGCTCTCACACTTTGGTCTTGACCTAACTCGCTAAATGCTTGCTTTAATTCGGCAATCACTTCATCATTAAAAGCATTGCGTTTTTCTGGGCGTTTAAGTGTCACAGTAGCAATGTGATTCTCGTTTGTGATTTTTAATGTTTGCATGCAATTCCTTTTAGGTTTTAATTAGTTTTTAAAGCATAGTTTATCTACCACCAGACGCTTCTATAAATGAGCCTGTTATATAACTGGCTTTATCTGATAATAACCAATCGATTGTTTCAGCAATTTCTTTAGGTTTTCCACCTCGCTTCATTATATCCACGCTAATTCATACTAAAATGTTGGGTTTCCTTCGTCAACCCAACTTACAAAAAATTAAAATCCTTTTTATAATTTAGTGCTTGGAAAGCAGTTTACGATTCAGCATTAACATCAGATTTAATTTATAAAACCAACTTGTAGGGTGCTTTTTAAGCACCATTAAAATACCATAACTCAAACAGCAAAAAACCGTTGAAAAGAGGCGAAGTGCTGGCTGCTAGCCCTGATTGAAGCGGTATCCTTGCGGATAGCAAGATACAAGCGGAAAGCAGGATCAGCTACAGAAAATTAAAAGCATAATCCAAATGGGCAAAGCCCACGCCATACGGCGACCCCTTCTAACTCACCCTTATCAGGGGGAGGACGGCTTACGTATTACATTCTAAACACGCCGAACTTTGTTTCTTTAATTTCAGCATTATAAGCGGTACTCAAACCAAGTGCCAGCACTCGGCGAGTATCAGCAGGATCAATAATGCCATCATCCCATAAACGAGCCGAAGCATAATAAGGGTGTCCCTGCTCTTCGTATTGCTCACGGATTGGAGCTTTAAATGCCTCTTCATCCTCAACTGACCATTCCTCGCCTTGGCGTTCGTATTGACTACGTTTGACAGTGGCAAGGACGGTGGCTGCCTGTTCGCCTCCCATAACTGAGATGCGGGCGTTTGGCCACATCCACATAAAGCGGGCGTTGTAGGCTCGTCCACACATGCCATAGTTGCCAGCACCAAATGAACCACCAACCACAACGGTAAACTTAGGCACTTGGGCGTTGGCAACTGCCATCACCATTTTTGCTCCATGGCGTGCAATGCCTTCATTTTCATATTTACGACCAACCATAAAGCCTGTGATGTTTTGTAAAAAAACAAGAGGAATTTTACGTTGACAGCATAGCTCGATAAAATGAGCCCCTTTTTGTGCTGATTCACTAAATAAAATACCATTATTAGCGATAATACCAACTTTCATGCCCTCGATATGAGCAAATCCACAAACAAGCGTTGTGCCAAAGCGTGCTTTAAACTCATCAAATTCACTGGCATCAACAATACGGGCAATGATTTCTCGAATATCAAACGGCTTGCGTGTATCGGTTGGGATAATGCCGTAAAGTTCTTTAGAATCATACTTTGGTGGACGTGGGGCTTGTTGGTTAGGAATAACTTTAGCTGGTTTGTTTAGGTTACCAACAATATCACGAGCGATGGACAATGCATGGGTGTCATTTTGAGCGAGGTGGTCAACCACACCCGATAGACGAGTATGCACATCGCCACCACCTAAGTCTTCGGCACTGACTTCCTCACCAGTCGCTGCTTTAACCAGTGGCGGACCGCCAAGGAAGATAGTGCCTTGCTCTTTAACGATGATTGATTCATCACTCATGGCTGGAACATAAGCACCGCCTGCGGTACAGCTACCCATCACCACAGCAATTTGTGGAATACCTTGAGCAGACATATTGGCTTGATTGTAAAAAATTCGCCCAAAATGATCCTTGTCTGGAAATACTTCATCTTGATTGGGTAGGTTTGCACCGCCTGAATCAACAAGATAAACGCATGGGAGGTTGTTTTGAGCAGCAATTTCTTGAGCACGCAGATGTTTTTTCACCGTAATTGGGTAATAAGTACCACCTTTCACCGTCGCATCATTACAAACAATCATACATTCGATACCCTTGATACGACCAATACCTGCAATAACGCCTGCCGCTGGAATATCGGCATCATACATACCATGTGCTGCCATTGGTGCCACTTCTAAAAATGGGGTACCTGCATCAAGTAATTTTTCGACACGCTCACGTGGTAACAGTTTACCTCGAGCCAAATGTTTTGCTCTGGCTCTTTCTGAACCCCCTTGAGCGATTCTAGTAAGGTGCTCATACAAATCATCAACAACGATTTGCATGGCTTGGGCGTTTTGTTTAAACTCGGCTGAATTTGGGGAGATTTTGCTGTTAATGGCTAGGCTCATAATTACTTGTTCACTGTTTGCAGTTATGGTTTAATTAATAGTTCGATTACTGAATAGTTTTTGAAAAACCTATGGTTTTATATTTTGATTTATAAAACTTTATTTAAAGGTTTAGTCAATTCCTAATTCTTCTTTCATTTTTTCAATGATTTTAAATTTCTGAATTTTACCTGTTACCGTCATTGGATATTCATCAACAAAACGGATATAAGTCGGAATTTTATAATGGGCAATTTTGTCTTTACAAAATTCACGCAAGTTTTCTTCAGTAAGATCATGTCCTTTTTTAGTAATGATCCATGCAGCTAATACCTCACCATACTTATCATCTGGTATACCAACCACTTGTACATCTGAAATATCAGGGTGACGATATAGATAGTTTTCAATCTCGATTGGGTAAATATTTTCGCCACCGCGGATAATCATATCCTTACTACGCCCAACAATAGTTACATAACCATCTTCGTCCATAGTTGCAAGATCGCCTGTATGCATCCAACCATCAACCACCGCATCATATGTCTTTTTGCGACTACCCCAATAACCTTTCATTACGTTGTAGCCTTTAGTGAGTAATTCGCCTGTTTCTCCAACTGGCACGGTTTCACCAGTAGCAGTATCAACAATTTTAACTTCCACATTAGGTTGCACCATACCAACGGTGGCTACTCTTTTTTCAATGGGTGTATGTTTGTTTGTTTGACAAGAAGCAGGGCTGGTTTCTGTCATGCCATAAGCAATTGTTACCTCGCTCATATGCATTTTATCCATGACACTACGCATAACCTCAATCGGACAAATTGAGCCACCCATAATCCCTGTCCGTAAGCTGGTCAAATCAAACTTATCAAAATCAGGATGGCTTAACATAGCAATAAACATGGTTGGTACGCCATGCAACACTGTACATTTCTCATCATGAACCGTTTGCAATACAGATTGTGGGTCAAAGCCTTCATCTGGATACACCACACAGCCACCATGCGTCATAGAGGTTAAATTGCCCAACACCATACCAAAGCAATGATATAAAGGCAGAGGGATACATAACCTGTCTTCATGAGTAAAGTTAAGCAATTCACCTGTTAAGTAACCATTATTAATAATGTTATGGTGAGTAAGCGTTGCTCCCTTTGGTGTACCTGTTGTACCACTGGTAAACTGCACATTAATCGCATCATGCGGGTCTAGCGTTTTTTGACGTTCAGCAACTCTTGGGTCGTTAGCATCACCTTCTGCCATCCAATGAGAAAACTTTTGCATAAAACTAAATGTTTCATCAGAGTTTGGTCCATCAATCCATACAATACGCTCAATCGTTGGAATTTCAACCAAATCTAACTGTTGATAATCTTTATGATATATCTCAGGACACAGTTCTTTAATCATGTTTGCGTAATCACTGGTTTTAAAATGACGCATTAATACAAGGACAGAACAGCCCAGCTTATTTAACGCATATTGTAATTCAAAGGTGCGGTAAGCAGGATTAATATTGACCAATATAATCCCAGCTTTTGCTGTCGCTAACTGAACGATTAACCACTCCACATTATTTTGTGACCAAATACCAAGTCTATCCCCTTTCTCTAGCCCCATATTTATCATAGCACTAGCAAGCTGATTAACTTTTTGCTGTAACTGCCTGTATGTCCAACGCACATTCTGATGCACTGAAACTACCGCTTCTTTATCAGGGTACTTATCACAAATCGCATCAAAAAAATCACCAATGGTTGATTCAATAAAAGGCACAACAGGCCCTTTATCATGACTAATACTTAATGGTGCATTGGCTGATTTTTCACCAACTGAAATGGGTTGTAATCTATCTAAAACGGAAGCTGTCATAAAAAATCCTTTTTCATATGATTCTGTTATTATAAAACCTGTTATAGATAAAAACTACTTACAATTTTTTTAGGTCTTATATTGTTCATAGGGCTAAACAGCTTTAAATTAGGAAATACCCAACTCTTGTTTCATTGCCTCAACAATTTTAAATTTTTGAATTTTTCCAGTTACTGTCATTGGAAATTCTTCAACAAATCGCATATAAGTTGGCACTTTATAATGGGCAATATTATCTTTACAGAACGCTCTAACTTTTTCTTCTGTTAGTTCATGCCCTTTTTTAGTAATAATCCATGCTGCCAATACTTCGCCATATTTTTCATCAGGAACACCAACAACTTGTACATCCAAAATATCCGGATGTCGGTATAAGTAGTTTTCAATCTCAACAGGATAAATGTTTTCGCCACCGCGAATAACCATATCTTTACTTCGCCCTACTATTTTTATATAGCCATCTTCATCCATCGTAGCTAAATCGCCTGTGTGCATCCAACCATCAATAATAGAGTCCCGAGTTTTTTTACGGCTACCCCAGTAACTCTTCATCACACTATAACCTTTTGTAAGTAGTTCACCAGTTTCTCCAATACCAACTGTTTCACCTGTTTCTGGATGGATAATTTTCACTTCTAAATTTGGTTGCACCAAACCAACGGTAGATACTTGCTTTTCTATAGGGGTATGTTTGTTAGTTTGGCAAGATACAGGGCTGGTTTCTGTCATGCCATAGGCGATGGTTACCTCTGTCATATGCATTTTGTCAATGACTCGTCGCATCACTTCAATTGGACAGCTAGAACCTGCCATGATACCTGTACGTAGGGTGGATAAATCATACTTGTCAAAGTCAGGATGATCTAATTCGGCAATAAACATAGTCGGTACACCATGCAACCCGGTACATTTTTCATTTTGTACAGCTTCTAATACACTAATTGGTTCAAAGCCATCATTTGGATAAACAATGGTACCACCATGTGTCATGATGGCAAGATTACCTAATACCATGCCAAAACAGTGATACAGTGGAACAGGAATACATAAACGGTCTTCATGGGTTAAGTTCATTGCTTCACCAATAAAATAACCGTTATTTAAAATGTTGTGATGGCTTAAAGTTGCCCCTTTTGGTGTGCCTGTTGTGCCACTGGTAAACTGAACGTTAATAGAATCGTGAACATTTAAGCTTGCTTGGTATTGGTCAACACGATAATCATTAGCATTGCCTTCTGCTAAAAAGTCCGAGAACTTTTGCATATATGAGAACTCTTCTGTATTACCTGGTTCATCAATCCAAATAATTCGTTCAACCGTTGGAATTTCTACTAAATCTAATTGATTATAAGTTTTATGGAAAATTTCTGGACATAACTCTTTAATCATATTTGCGTAGTCACTGGTTTTAAAATGACGCATTAATACAAGGACAGAACAGCCAAGCTTATTTAACGCATATTGCAATTCAAAAGAGCGGTAAGCTGGGTTAATATTAACCAATATAATACCAACTTTCGCAGTCGCAAGTTGCATCAATAACCATTCATAATTATTGTGTGACCAAATGCCAACCCTATCCCCTTTTACAAGACCCATGTTAATAAAACTACTTGCCAGTTGGTTAACTTTTTCTTGTAGTTCTTTATATGTCCAACGTACATTTTGGTGAACAGAAACCAATGCCTCACGTTCTGGATATTTGTCAACGACCGCATCAAAAAAGTCACCGATAGTTGACTCAATTAGCGGAACTTTTGGTCCTTTATCATAGCTTTTGGTTAGTGGTGCATTGGCAGAAATCGCACCCATGTCAATAGATTGTAGTGAGTCTAGTAGCGTTGCTTTAGTCATAATTGAATCCTTTCAAAAGTTCTGTTAGTAATTGGTTTTTTAATTAGTTTTTATAAAAAAGCATCCTTAAGCTGAAACGTTTGACCACCCTTAATCTCAAACGTTTTAATTAGTTTTAATTAAATAAAACCACTGTTCACCTTTTAAAGACTTTTAAAAAACTTATATCATGGATGTTACTTTTTGTCAAAACACCATTAAAAATGGTTTTTGCGATATGTCTGTCGTTTGCTTACAGAATAAATAACAAATGCTATTTATTTACCCCTATACAAACCTAAATTAAGTATAGGGATTTTTATAAGTATGAGTTTAATTGATATGCTTAAAGCCCATTGAACACCTTTATTGGTGTTTTTTCTTGCACTTCTTTAAAAGTTACACCATCAGCAAGTTCAATCAGTTTTAAACCTTCTGCCGTCACGTCATAAACGCCAAGTTCACTAATGATTCGGTTTACAACGCCTGTACCTGTTAATGGTAATTGACATTTTGGTAAAATTTTTGGGTCACCATGTTTATTGGTTTGTTCCATTAAAACAATAACACGTTGTACGCCAGCTACTAAATCCATTGCACCGCCCATACCTTTTACCATCTTGCCAGGTATCATCCAGTTAGCAAGATCACCTTTTTCAGATACTTCCATCGCACCCAAAATGGCAAGATTAACATGCCCACCACGAATCATGGCAAATGAGGTAGCACTATCAAAAAAGCTAGCACCCGTTTGTGCTGTTACTGTTTGCTTACCTGCATTAATTAAGTCAGCATCAACCTGATCTTCGGTTGGAAACTCACCAATGCCAAGCAAACCATTTTCTGATTGTAACCAAACATCCATACCTTCTGGAATGTAGTTTGCAACCATTGTTGGTAAACCAATACCTAAATTAACATAAAATCCATCTTGCAGCTCTTTAGCAGCTCTTTGTGCCATTTGTTCTCTATTCCAAGGCATTTTTAACTCCATTTAAATTTAGTTGATGTGATTAATTAAGCTTTAGTTGTGACTTTTTCGATACGTTTTTCTGGGCTAGCATTTAATACTATACGTTGTACAAAAATGCCAGGAAGGTGTACTTCGTCTGGGTCAATATCCCCCACTTCTACAATTTCTTCTACTTCTGCAATTGTAATTTTTCCTGCCATAGCACAAAGTGGATTAAAGTTACGAGCTGTTTTGTTAAAAATAAGGTTACCCGCTTTATCTGCTTTTTGTGCTTTAACAAGTGCTATATCGGCTGTTAAAGAACGCTCCATAATATAGTTTTTACCATCAAATTCACGAGTCTCTTTACCTTCGGCTATTTGAGTACCATAACCTGTTGCCGTATAAAAGGCGGGTATACCTGCACCGCCAGCACGCAATTTTTCGGCAAGTGTACCTTGTGGGGTAAGTTCCACTTCTAGTTCTCCAGACAAAAATTGACGTTCAAACTCTTTGTTTTCACCAACATAAGATGAGATCATTTTTTTAACTTGACGAGTTTCTAGCAATAAGCCAAGTCCAAAACCATCAACACCGGCGTTATTGCTAATACAAGTCAAATCTTTTTTGCCACTATCTCTTAATGCCTCTATAAGTGCTTCTGGGATACCACAAAGTCCAAATCCACCAATAGCAAGTGTTTGCCCATCCACCACCACATCGGCAAGTGCTTGCTCAGCACTTTCATAAACTTTTGACTGACTCATTTTCTACTCCTTTACTCAATGAGTTTATGTTTTTTTAATTAACGACATATACTAAAATATATAATTAAAGTGCATTTGTAAACTTAAAAATATATTAATCAATACAAACTTTTAAAAATAGCTTAAATCAACTATCATATAGCACACTTCAATGATTTAAATTTAACTTGCTTTATAACTTAAGGTGATTGTGTGCAACCAACCAACCAAACCTCATCCCGTAAAATTTTAGTAACCTCTGCCCTACCGTACGCCAATGGCGACATCCATTTAGGGCATCTAGTTGAGCATATCCAAACCGATATTTGGGTGCGTGCAATGAAGGCACTCGGCAATACGGTTACTTACGTTTGTGCAGATGATGCCCATGGTACAGCAATTACCCTAAAAGCAAATGAAGCTGGCATCACCCCAGAAGATTATATTGCTAAAGTACGAACTGCTCATGAAACCGACTTTGCCAAGTTTTTGATAGGCTATGATAACTATTACACAACCCACAGTGATGAAAACCGTGAGATGTCTGAGCTAGTTTATAATCGCCTAAACAGCTCAGGCTATATCGTCAGTGAAGATGTCGAACAACTATTTGACCCAGAAAAACAAATGTTTTTAGCTGACCGTTATGTCAAGGGAGAATGTCCTAAATGTCACGCAGCAGACCAATATGGTGATAACTGTGAGGTCTGTAGTGCCACCTACAATGCCAATGAACTCAACAACCCATTTTCGACATTATCTGGTGCAACCCCTGTTTTAAAAAGCTCGAAACATTACTTTTTTGACTTACCACAGTTTCAAGACTTTTTAAAAGGTTGGACAACGGGGCAAACAAATGGCAAACAGCATTTACAACCTTCGGTGTCTAACAAACTCAATGAATGGTTAGATTCTGGTTTGCTTAAATGGGATATCAGCCGTGATGCACCTTATTTTGGCTTTAAAATCCCTAACACACCAGCAGATGAGCCTGATAAATATTTTTATGTTTGGCTAGATGCCCCCGTCGGCTATATGGCAAGCTTTAAAAACCTATGCAAACGTCGTGATGATTTAAGTTTTGATGATTATTGGCTGGCAGAAAATGCCGACAAAACCGAAGTTTATCACTTTATTGGTAAAGACATTATCTCTTTCCACTCACTATTTTGGCCTGCCATGCTAACAGGTGCTAACTTCCGTACACCCAATGGGGTTTATGCTCATGGCTTTTTGACCGTAAATGGTGAAAAAATGAGTAAGTCGCGTGGTACTTTTATCAAAGCCAATACTTATGCGGAGTATCTACAGCCAGAATACTTGCGTTACTACTTTGCCAGCAAGCTGTCTAATACGGTTGAAGACTTAAACTTAGACATGGCAGAGTTTATGCAAAAAGTAAACTCTGATTTGGTCGGTAAAGTGGTTAATATTGCAAGCCGTAGTGCGGGTTTTATCTACAAAAAATATGATGGCAAGCTATCAAACAAATGTAGTGAGCCTGCATTATTGGCAGAAATTATTGCCGCAGGTGAGGATATCGCCACCGCCTATGAAAACCGTGAATTTGCCAAGGCAATGCGTATAATTATGGCATGTGCTGACAAGGCCAATGAATATATCGATGCCAAAAAACCATGGCAACTTGCTAAAGAAGAAGGCACAGAACAAGAAGTACAAAATGTTTGCTCGGTTGCAATCAATATCTTCCGTCAACTCGTTACTTATCTTGCTCCTATTTTACCAGAGCTTGCCAATAAAGCAAAAGCATTTTTAAATATAGAGGATTTGTTATTTACTAACCGTAACGACTTGCTACTGGGGCATTCAATCAATAAGTTTAAACCATTAATGCAACGTGTTGAACAAAAACAAATTGATGCCATGATTGATGCGTCTAAACAAAGCATGACAGATGCCAAGCCAGAGCCTGGTAAAAAAGAAGACAAATCCGCTAACAAAGCAAAATCTGGTGCTGATGAAAACTATATTGATATTAAAGATTTTGCCAAAATTGAGATGAAAGTTGCTAAAGTAATTGAGTGTAATTATGTAGAAGGTGCTGATAAGTTACTACAGTTTACCTTAGATGTGGGTGAAGAAAAGACACGCAACGTATTTAGTGGTATTCGTCAGTTTTATGAGCCTACACAATTACAAGGAAAAAAAGTGATTTGTGTCACCAACCTTGCCCCTCGCAAAATGAAATTTGGTGTGTCTGAAGGTATGGTGATATCTGCCGAAAAAGATGGCAAGTTAGTTGTGGCTACCATGCCAGAAGAGGCTGAAGTTGGTTCTAACCTAGCCTAATTTGTTAATTTTCTTAGGGATATGTATGAGTGATTTAAATAAAGAAATGAAACTTGCCGAAGCCTTGCTTATCCGTGCTGATATGCAAAAGCAATTAACAAGTCTTAAATCTCGTATCGAGAGCAATATTCAAGTACAAGAAGGTGAAACACCAGATGAAACACCCACCGAACTAATGATAACTGCTCAACAGCTTAATAATGACTTACATACGTTGATTGGCAAAATTCAGCGTACCAATGCCAGTGTTAAACTGGATAACGGACGCACAATGCTAGATTTATTGGTGGAACGAGACATGCTATTAGAACGTCATCGTATTATCATGTCTGCATTAAAAGAAGCAAGAGAACTAAATCAACGTTATAGTTTAAGAGAAATTAAGTGGATAGTTACCGTTCCTGTAAAAGATTTACAAAAACAAGCTGACGATGTATCTACTAAAATACGTCAGGTTAATACCAAAATTCAATCTGCTAATTGGTTAATTGACTTAGTAAATTAACCCTATCATGGTTGTAACCGCCTTGGGTATACTGGGCGAAGGTCAAGACCCTCTTACCAACACAACATGGGGTTGAAAATAAGTTGTAGTGTCTAATTAGGTAGGGTATAGAGGGCTAATACCCGCTGGTTCGAATCCAGTTTAGTACAAATCATGCCCAGTATACTTCACAACTTACCTATGTACATTTCAAAACTCACCACCAGACCTTGACAGTATACTCATTTTTTTATTTTGAAACTGTTTGATATATCCTTTTAGCAAGCTTAGAATAAATATTTATTTTGACTGTTTCAACATCTCAAATACAGAGCATCCTTATTATGGTTGGCGTTTTTATGGTTAAGTTGATAGTAGCATATTTTGTATTTATGCATTACGATGATTGTTATTACCTATATTAGGATAGGCGTGTTGCTCTACAATCCTCCCTAGGTTAGAGCAGCCATAGCATAGGGGTTTGCCCACAAACCCATTGTAGTGCATTTAAGACGAAACAAACATCAAAACAGAATGAAAATATATGGAATTAGTGGACTTGGAGCTGACAAGAGAGTTTTTAAATACTTGACTCTTGAACACGAATTAATTCCTGTGGATTGGATTAAACCAAAACCAAAAGAAACGATTATTGAATATTCTAAAAGGCTAATTAAAGAATATGAAATCGGAAAGACACCTAAATTTGGGATTTTAGGAGTAAGTTTTGGTGGTTTAATTGCAACTGAAATAAGTAAACTGACAAAACCGAAATTCACAATTTTAATTTCATCTGTAGAAACGAAAAATGAATTGAACGAAATTATAAAAATTGCAGGAAAATCTAAACTGATTGAATTAATTCCTAAAAAATTATTGATTCCTCCAAAACCAATCGCTCATTTTATGTTCGGAGCTGAAAAAAAAGAATTATTGAATTCAATATTAGCTGACACAGATTTGAATTTTACAAAATGGGCAATTAGAGAATTAATGAATTGGGAGAACCAATCAGAATTGCCGAATTTGATTAAAATTAGTGGTACAAAAGATAAATTACTTCCATCAAAAGGAAAAAATACAATTTTGATTGAAAAGGGAGAACATTTTATGATAGTTGACAAAGCTAACCAAATAAGTGAAATAATAAATAGAGAAATAAAAACGCACTACAACAAGGTATAACTGTATATAAATAATAGCAACTCAGTTGCTTAACCCAAAGTTAGTGTATTCTAGTCCACTACTGCTCATACACTGGACCGTTAGCGGTAATTCTAAAAAAACTACATATATGAAACCAAAATTTCAATCAAAACAGTCAATAATAATTAACGCACCATTAGAAAAAGTGTGGGATTATTTGATGGATATTTCTAAAATTCCTGAATTTCACCCAAGAGTTATAAATGTCGATTTGTTATCAAATCAAAAGTTAAGGGGAGAAAATGTATCGTATCAATGTCATTTATCTGATGGAAAAAATAGTTGCGTGGAAAAAGACATTGAGATTGTCCCAATGAAAAAAATTGTAACAGAACTTCCTTCAGACACAATGGGATTGACAAAATTATTAAATGACTACGTTGTGGAAACTTTATTTGAAAAA
>PDWJ01000774.1_pt1 | contig 65603 bp, 55 predicted proteins | sample 1430881 | NCBI WGS metagenome assembly PDWJ01 (sample SAMN01162460, study PRJNA174530) | Oral metagenome, whole genome shotgun sequencing project. | biome: Marine environment; feature: Marine mammal; material: Swab sample of the gingival sulcus; isolation source: swab sample of gingival sulcus... | reverse complement strand
CCTAGTGGTTAGGCAGGCGAGCGTAACGCACCGTTTTCGTGATGTTTTGTATTTTCAAAAAAATTTCCACCGTCAAAGATGCTTGCAAATATTATTTTGGAATTGAAGTTCAAAGTAATTGGTGCGTTACGTTTGCTTATCCTATCCTTGTGGAGGATAGGGGATATTTTCATATTATTCAAGTTAATATACTAAAAAACCAATAGCCGTAGGGTGCTGTTAGCGAGGTACCATAACCACTTGTCACCTAGTGGTTAGGCAGGCGAGCGTAACGCACCGTTTGCGTGATGTTTCGTGTTTGCAAAAAAATTTCCACCGCCAAAGGTGTTTACAAATATCATTTTGAAATTGAAGTTCAAGGTAATTGGTGCGTTACGCTATCGCTAACGCACCCTACGCTTGCTTGCTTAATACGGGTTATCGTTCTTGAATATAATGAAAATTAGGATTATTTGAAATTAAGCTTTTTTGTTCGTCTAATAAGTTATTCTCAATATTTCTACACAATAAATGAGTTTCTTCTTCTAAATAATCAATCACATGACAAAAAACTTCTCGAAATGACGGCAGATATTCTTTTAAGCTCATAGCAAGTAATACCCTTTTAACATTAGAATCAGTCTGTAATCTCACTTTATCATTGTTGTTATAATAAACGCACATTACATGATATTTATTATGATCACTTTCTCTATGAGCAAATACTGTATTTCGCATTCTAATAATATACTCATGTATTTCGAGCAACTCTGAATTAGAAAATATTTTCTTAACCTCACCGCTAAGGCTTTTTCTACCTGTTGACCGATTAAAAGCTTTTGCATATTGAACAAAAGCAAAAGCTAGAAGAGAATCATTGACGATATGGTCTTCAAACATAAAAATACTGGCAACTTTTTCCGTATTTTTAAAAGATAGTTCAAGTGCTCCAATTGCTTTTTTTGCCTCATTTATATCTGATTTTATTTCAACCAAATCAGATATTTTTTTAAGTTTTGTCATCAATTCACTATCATCAGTAATTATTTGATGATCCGTTGGAAAAGGTCTGCCAACCAAATTAAAAACTTTACTCATAATCCCTCAATTCTTTCCCTCTGCCCAATCAACTCACTAATTTTCACTTGTTGTTCAGCCAATTGCTCCCTAGACTTAGCCACCAATTCAGCAGGGGCATTATTGACATATTTGTCATTAGAAAGTTGTCCATTTAGGCGGTCGATTGAACCTTGTAGCTTGCCAATTTCTCTATCCAAGCGGGCGAGTTCGGCGTCTTTATCGATGAGTCCTGCCAAAGGAATATGCAGTTTCATATTTCCGACTAATGCCACTGCTGATTCAGGTGCATCGTCGTCCAGCAATGCAAAACTTTCCATCCTGCCCAGTTTTTGTAAAATATTACCATATTCGGCGATATAGGCTTTATCGGCATCGCTGGCGTTTTCAATAAAAACCGGCACGGTTTTGCTGGGGGCAATATCCATTTCACTGCGGATTTTACGAATACCGACAAGCACTTCACGCACCCATTCTGTTGCTCTGACACTATCGGCATTGGTGTTATTTTCTGCTTGTGGGAAAGGTTGCACCATAATGCTGTCGCCTTCGATGCCCAGTCTACCTTTAACGGTTTGCCAAATTTCTTCGGTAATAAACGGCATTATCGGGTGGGCGAGGCGCAGTGTTTTTTCCAGCACACTGAGCAGCGTCTGTTGCGCGCCGGCAATTAAGGCTTTATCGTCACCATTTAAAATCGGCTTGGTGAGTTCTAAATACCAGTCACAGTATTGATTCCAGACAAACTCATAAATGGCTTTGGCAGCGATGTCAAAACGGTATTCAAAGATGGCTTTATTCACCTCGTCAGCTGTCTCATTAAATTTCGCTTCAATCCAGGCATCAAAAGCAGAATAGTTAATGGTACCGCCAGCTTGGCGGTCCTCGGTTTTCATCAGCACAAAACGCGCGGCATTCCAGATTTTATTACAAAAATTGCGATAACCTTCTAAGCGCTGCATATCCCAATTAATATCGCGGCCGGTTGACGCCAACGCTGCCAAAGTAAAACGCAGGGCATCGGTGCCGTGTGGGGCAATGCCGTTGGGGAAGGCCTTGCGAGTGGCTTTTTCGATTTTCTCGGCCTGTTTGGGGTTCATCATATTGGCGGTGCGTTTAGCCACCAGACTTTCCAGGTCGATACCGTCAATCATATCCAGCGGGTCAAGCACGTTGCCCTTAGATTTTGACATTTTTTGCCCGTTTTCATCGCGGATGAGCCCGGTGACATAAACGTCTTTAAACGGGATTTGCGGCTTGCCGCCATCCCTGGCATCGTCTTTGACAAAGTGCAAGGTCATCATAATCATTCTGGCCACCCAGAAGAAAATAATATCAAACCCGGTGACCAAGGTGCTGGTTGGATGGAATTGCCTTAATTCCGGCGTGTTTTCCGGCCAGCCGAGGGTGGAGAAGGTCCACAGTGCCGAGCTAAACCACGTATCCAGCACATCGTCGTCTTGACGCAGGGGAGCATCATCGCTTAAATTATGGTTGCTACGAACTTCGGCTTCATCGCGTCCGACATAAACGTTGCCGTTGTCGTCATACCAGGCCGGAATATCGCGCATCCAGGCAAAATACATATTTTCATACTGTTTGGGGACAAAGCGGATATCGCCGTTTTCCACCGCCTCAATCGCCGGTTTGGCCAGCACGTCGGCGCGTACATACCATTGGTCGGTTAGATACGGTTCAATCACCGTGCCGCTGCGGTCGCCATAAGGACGCACCAAGGTATGATCTTCGACCTTTTCCATAAAACCGTGCGTCTCCAAATCGGCGACAATGGCTTTGCGCGCCTCAAATCGATCCATGCCCTGATAACGCTCGGGGGCGTTTTCATTCATCGTCGCATCATCGTTAAACAGATTGATAATTTCAATATCTTGGCGCTGCCCGACTTGATAGTCGTTAAAATCGTGGGCCGGGGTAATTTTCACACAACCGGTGCCAAATTCAGGGTCGGGATACGGGTCGGTGACCACCGGGATAATGCGGTCGGTCATCGGTACATGGACCATTTTGCCAATAACATCTTTGTAACGCGCATCATCAGGATGCACCGCCAAACAGCCGTCTGCCAGAATGGTTTCCGGGCGCGTGGTGGCAATGTGCATATAGCCGCCGCCAAAGTCGATATCTTTATCGACAAATGGATAGCGCACATGGTACATATGCCCGTGTTCTTCCTTGTTTTCCACTTCCAGATCGGAAATGGCGGTTTTTAATACCGGATCCCAATTGACCAGACGCTTGCCGCGATAGATTAAGTCTTCTTCGTAGAGGCGGACAAACACTTCTTTAACGGCGTTGGAGAGTCCTTCGTCCATAGTAAAACGTTCACGTGACCAATCGGCCGATGCCCCCAGTCTGCGTAATTGACGGGAAATATTACCACCCGATTCGGCTTTCCACTGCCAGATTTTATCGATAAAAGCCTCGCGGCCGTAGTCGTGTTTGTTTTTGCCCTCTTCGTGGGCAATTTTGCGCTCCACCACCATTTGCGTGGCAATGCCAGCGTGGTCAGTGCCCGGTTGCCACAAGGTGTTGTGCCCCATCATGCGGTGATAGCGAATCAGGCAGTCCATAATGGTGTCCTGAAAAGCGTGTCCCATATGCAGTGAACCCGTCACATTCGGCGGTGGGATGGCAATGCTGTAAGCGGGTGTACCCTCATCACCGCTGGGCTTAAAATAGCCGGCGTTTTCCCAGTGTTCGTACCATTTGTGCTCGATATTATTTGGTGAGTAGGTTTTTTCCATGATGTCCGTTGGGTTAAAAAATTTTCAAAGCATTCATTATAGCGAAAATGGCCGGTGATTTATACCGTAACAAGTGGTTAATTCTTCGGCTAAATTGGGCAAGCCAATTTTGTACCTGTCTGACCATTGGGCGACAATGTGATCATGGTTTGATGATTTTTTCGTTGCTATAATCGCAGACAGTATGATAAGTACGGCAAGAAGATGCAACCATGCCCACTCGCGAGTGGAACAGGTAAACGCTGTAACGGAAAATTTCTGGCATGACTATAGCTTCTGATACAAGGCGCGTCGGTGAAAATAGTCCCTCACCCAGTGACTAGGTGAGGAATGAGGATTTTAAGCACTACGCAACAAAGAAACCGCCCTGCGTAGGTGATTCTACAAAATCTTCCTAATACTCGGTTGGTATTATTCTAAGGAGCATTCCAGTCAATTTTCACCCCTATCCAGTTCAAAACCGGCATGCAGGGCACGAACAGCCAATTCTAGATATTTCTCGGCGATAACCGTTGAAATCTTAATCTCGGATGTGGATATCAACATAATATTGATATTTTCTTCGGATAAAATTTTAAACATTTTAGTGGCAACACCGGCGTGACTCTGCATACCAATACCGACAATCGACAGCTTGACAATGCTATCATCCCCGCGGACGTCAACGTTTTCAAGGTCTCCCGAGGCCGCCTTAATTAACGTCAATACATGATCTTTTTCCGATTTTGGTACGGTAAATGTTAAATCAGTAAATCCTTCCTGGCTGTCATTTTGGACAATCATATCCACTTCGATATTTTTTGACGAGACCAAATCCAATACTTTATACGCCATACCCGGTTTGTGGGGGATGTGCTTAACTTTAATCAGTGCTTCGTTTTTATCAAAGGCGATGCCTGATACTAAAGGTGCTTCCACGTTATCTTCCTCCATTGTGATTAATGTACCTTCGCCGGTATCCTCAAAACTCGATAAGACGCGCAGCGGTACGTTATATTTTCCGGCAAATTCGACTGAACGAATCTGCAAAACCTTTGAGCCCAACGATGCCATTTCCAACATTTCTTCAAAGGTGATTTTGTCCATTTTTCTGGCTTTTGGCTCAACCCGCGGGTCAGTGGTGTAGACACCGTTAACGTCGGTATAAATTTGACATTCGTCAGCTTTTAGCGCAGCTGCCAATGCCACTGCCGACGTATCCGAACCACCGCGCCCCAGTGTCGTAATATTGCCATTTGCATCAACACCCTGAAATCCGGCAACGATGACGATATGGCCTTGGGCCAGATCGCTGCGGATATTGATGTCGTCAATATGTTTGATACGCGCTTTGGTATGCGCCTCATCAGTGGTAATACGAACTTGTGAACCGACGTACGATTTTGCCTTTTTACCTTCGGCATGAATTGCCATAGCCAACAGGGCAATAGTGACCTGTTCACCGGTTGAAACCAATACATCCAATTCACGCGGACTATTGTGATCGGAAATTTCATCTGCCAAGGCCAACAAGCGGTTGGTTTCACCACTCATTGCCGACACGACAACGACGATGTCGTTACCGGCTTCCTGAGCCTTGACAACGCGCTTGGCAACATTTTGAATACGCTCAATCGAACCAACCGATGTGCCACCATATTTATGTACTAATAATGCCATTATTTATTTTATTCTCCCAGTTGTTGTTTTACTTGCTGTTCTTGTAGGTAGTTATTCACATGATCAACTAATATTTTTCTGTCTTCTTTGTTGAGTTTATGTAAATCTCCATCGTCAAAGTAAGTAAGATTTTTTAATATTTGTGAAATTGAAATATTACCTTTAAAAAAATCATTCATTTTATTGATACCGATGGCTAAATTAATATCTTTTAGCTGTAGGAGCTCTACAATATCTTTATAATCTTTGTACTCTGCTCTATCAAATGTTGCTTTTAATTTAGTTGCCAAAAGCGCTTTGAGATTGGCAACCCTTAAAACCTCATCCAGCATAAAGCTGTTTTCAGCAGTTGAAAATGCAATATTGCCAAAAAATGAAATCTTCACACCATCTTTTTCATAAACCAAAGTATCTCTTTCATCCTGAATGATATTATCTGCTTGCAATTTTTCCAGAATGGTTTTTTTCAACGTGCTGTCTAGCTTCTCCTTTGAAAAAAAATCAAAATCAACTGATACTCTATGTCCTATTTGCAAAGATATTGCCGTACCACCAAACAAAACAAAATGATAATCCTTGGCAAATTTCAATAATGGATATATTTTCTGTTGCTCTATCGGTAAAGTTTCTATAAACATCATAAACAACCTCTTTTAGGCGGATTCGGTATATTTTCTATCTTTAAAATCGTGTGCCAAAATACCCAATTTTTTTTATCAAACCAGCCTGCTTGGGCTTGATATAACACATCTTTCAATATTTCTTTACCCAAAGAGAAAAGCACCGGATAATCTTCTATCACAGCATAACGCATCGCATAAGCGATAACCTTATAGGGATTATTCTTGATGGTTTCTTCTCTATCAAACCAAATATATTTACCTAAATATTGTACAATAGCTTTATCCGGTTCTTTACTCCATTGATTTGTCATTTGAATTATTGCCTACTACGGTTTATCACAAAATTAAATGCGAGGCATATTTTGCAATATTTTTATTGAGTTTATCGCTTCTTATACTATCAGAAACGCTCTAACATGTTATTCACACTCGCCAAGGCATCGCCAATCTTGTCAATATCGGCACCACCTGCCTGAGCAAAATCAGGCCGTCCGCCACCGCGACCGCCGACGACTTTGGCCACTTCGCTGATAATTTTTCCCGCGTGTAACTGTTCGGTCGCCGATTTTGCCACACTGGCAACCAATTTGACTTTGTCATTTTCAACCGTAGCAAGCAAGACCAAATCGGCTTGTTGCTTATCACGCTGTTGATCAGCCAAATCGCGTAGCTCACTGGCATCGTAGCCATCAACTTGCGCCGTCAATACATTAAAACCGTTAATATTTCTGACTTCGCCAAAGCCACCGTTACTATTACCACCTGATAAGGCGCGTTGCTTTAATAGCTTGATTTGTTTTTGCAAGTCTTTTTGTGTCTCAAGCAATTGGGCTATTTTACCGCTTACGTTTTCAGGCGTGGCTTTCAATTGTGCCATCACACCACTTAACAGCCGGATTTTTTCCTGATGATGCTTCAGCGCTCCCCAACCGGTCAACGCCTCGAGGCGGCGCACACCTGCCGCCACACCACTCTCGGCAGTAATCGTCAATTGGCCGATTTCCCCGGTGCGAGTAACGTGCGTACCACCGCACAACTCTATCGAATCGGGCCCCATAATGACCACTCTGACCGAATCACCGTACTTTTCACCGAACAATGCCATCGCGCCTCTTGCCTTGGCTTGCTTTTGATCCATGACCTCGGTTTTCACTTGATAATTGGCCAAAATATCTGCATTGGTAAGACGTTCAATCTCTGCTAACTGTTCAGCCGTAACCGATTGATCGTGCGAAAAATCAAAGCGTAAACGATCGTCACTGACTAAGGAGCCTTTTTGAACGGCTTGCTTTCCCAAAACTTTGTGCAGTGCCGCGTGAAGCAAGTGAGTTGCCGAATGGTTGCGTTTAATCGCCTGACGACGCACAGCATCAATCTGTGCTTTAACACCATCACCAATGCAAACGTGTCCCGCTGCCATATAACCGATGTGCAGAATCGCCTTGCCCTGTTTTTGCGTATCGGTGACAACGAACTCGCCCTGCTCAGTAACTATACGGCCAATATCACCAATCTGCCCGCCCGCTTCGGCATAAAACGGGGTTTGGTCCAGCACAATGATCGCATCGTTGTCATCACTGGTTTTGTCAAGACGGTCAACTAGCTTATTGCCGTTAAATATCTCAACAACTTCAGCCTGGGACTGCGTCTCTGTATATCCTAAAAATGTCGTGTCAGCCCGCGTCTTTAACAATGTATTACCCTTAAAAGAACCGCTTGCCTGAGACAATTCAATTTGGCGCTGCATGGCAGTCTTGTAGCCCTGCAAATCAACGTCAAAACCACGCTCGCGGGCGATATCAGCCGTCAAATCGACGGGAAAGCCATAGGTATCGTACAATCTAAACAATGTCTCGCCGGAAATCGTCTTGCCATCAGATTGACGCAGTGTGATCAAATCCGCCTCCAAAACGCCCATACCCTCTTCAATGGTGTGATGGAAACGTTCTTCCTCGCGACGGATTTGCTCTTCGATGCGGACTTGATTTTCTCTGATTTCCGGATAAGCTTCACCCATTTCAGTCACTAAGGTTTCGACCAATCGATAAAAAAACGGCTTTCTTTGACCCAGTTTGTAGCCGTGGCGAATCGCTCGACGAATAATGCGACGCAGCACGTAGCCGCGTCCTTCGTTGGACGGAATAACTCCATCGGCCAGCAAAAAGACCACCGCGCGAATGTGATCAGCAATAACTTTTAGCGAATTATCCGATAAATCGCTGGTTTGCGTTGCCTGAGCGGCGGCACCAATTAACGCCACAAACAGATCTATTTCATAATTGGAGTGAACACCCTGCAAAATTGCGGCAATGCGCTCCAGCCCCATGCCCGTGTCAACTGATGGCTTTGGTAAAGGTACCAACTCCCCATCGGGCTGACGGTCGTATTGCATAAAGACCAGGTTCCAAATTTCAATAAAGCGATCACCGTCTTCTTCCGCTGTCCCCGGTGGCCCACCCCAAATGTGTTCGCCGTGGTCGTAAAATATCTCGGAGCAAGGACCGCAAGGCCCCGTATCTCCCATCTGCCAAAAGTTATCTTTGGCACCGATTCGCGAAACGCGGTCTTCCGGCACACCGATTTGCCGAACCCAAATATCGTAAGCTTCGTCATCGTCCTCAAACACCGTCACCCATAATTTTTCGGCCGGTAACCCGAAACGTTCGGTAATCAATTCCCAAGCGTAGCGGATAGCATCGGCTTTAAAGTAGTCGCCGAAAGAAAAATTGCCCAACATCTCAAAAAACGTGTGGTGACGTGCGGTGTAGCCGACATTTTCCAAATCATTGTGCTTACCGCCGGCCCGCACACATTTTTGTGACGTTGCCGCCCGCACATACGAACGCTTATCCATGCCGAGAAAAACGTCTTTAAATTGCACCATCCCCGCATTAGTAAACAGCAACGTTTTATCGTTGGCCGGTACGAGCGGTGAACTGGACACGATTTCGTGTTCTTTTTCGTGAAAAAACTGTAAAAATGTTTGTCTAATGTCTTGACTGCGCATTTGCCCTTATTACCTGATTTATCTTTTGGCTAGAGTTATAGTCATGCCAAAAATTTTCTGTTACAGCGCTCACCTGACCATTTATTAGTGGTCATGGTTGCATCTTCCGAAAAAAGCACAACGCCAGCAAGTGAAAACAAAACAACAGATAATCATTATTATATCAATCAGATAAATAAAAATTGAGAGAAACGCACCACCTGCTAACTTGTCGAAATGTGCTTTATCAGAAATTCCTTAAATAAAATCGAAGAGCTTATTGTAGCAACTTTTACCGATAAGTGAATGATTAAGACAGCTAAAACGACCAACACCGATCACTGTCAGCCCCCTTAATATGGAAATTATTGACTGTTAGTGTGCCACAATAATCACTACGTTGATTCCCCAAGGCAGTCGGCGTTGCCTTAATCAGATACAGCTGATAAGGTGTTGCTTCTCGGTCGGAACTTGGGATAATTTCCACACCATCACTATCAATAACAGCAATTTTAATTAGATAGCGTGATTTCTTGGCATCGGGGAAACGATTATAAACGGTATCGCTATTGAGTTGACCAACAAAGTCCGACCAATAAGCGCCTTTTTGACTGTAGTGATTTTCCAATATTGCACTCATTTCCATCAAACGAGCTTGCACCGCTTGACGCTGTGTTTTAATGACATACCGATGGTAGGTTGGAATAGCAATTACCGCTAATGCGGCAATCATGGTGACGACAATCAACAATTCAATAATGGTAAATCCGATCTGTAACCGTTGTTTCATAGGCTGAGACTCTCCCCTATTCCAACTCTGTCCAAGCCGACAGTCTGCGCGGCAAACAGATAATATAATCTTTGGTAGTGCCCGTTTTGTTTGCCACTTTATACGTTTTTATCTCACCGCTAGGACAATGTTCACTCAGTATTTCGGCGTGTTTTCGTCCCTCGATAGTCATCGGCTGATAAACCATACCATCGACACCATCGGCATTGCCCCGCTGAGAAGCAACCGCACCTAAGGGTACAATTGTTGCTGAGTTCGGGTTACTGCCTGTTACATCGATGACCTTGTCCCGATCGTCAATAACGCCATCGTCATTATAATCCTCATAAGGCACACTAAACGGCACGCCGGGCCCGTCAATAACATCCGTGCGCACCGCCATCGACCACGTTTTGAGACTAGCTTCCGCATCGCATGGATTTGACCCGCTGCCCAACGCGTGCATCAAGAAAGTGACACCGCGTTGACCCAAGGCATTGATAACGGAATAAGGGCGCTGATAAACGCGTTCGTATTGACCGAACTCGTCGTTATAACCCGCATCCAGCACCCAACCTGATGTTGGCAACGGAGTTAACAAACTATAGTTTCGTGGACTAACGGGTTGAGAATCACCGTAGCCACCGATATTGGCCCATTTGATCGGCGTTTTTAGAACGACATCATCCGTTGCATCCAAAACACGGGTATAAACAACTTGCTGGTTTTCGGCAAACGTTGTCGATACGGTTTTCCATGGGTAGTAAGTGAGATGGTAACGACCTCTCGACCGGTTGTGTTGCTCGATGCGTGCCGTTTTAATTTTACCGCTATTGCGGCCGATATCATCCCAAATGCCGTATAAACTCTGTTGTTGATTGGCAAACGCCGGCTGTTGGGAAAACATCTCACCCGTACCGAAATATATCATATAACCGCGATTCGTTGGGCTGGGCTCGATCAATAAACTGCTGCTGATTGGTTGACGTTCACCCGATGCATCCGTTGCGATAAACAGCGGTGCCGGTTTGCCGGGCTCAATAGTTTGTGCTACAGTCCTACCCCTATCGAGAGCCACACCATTACCATCGCTGATGATGGCCGAGCGCAGCATTGTACTACCCGGATAACCGGCATCATAGGCAAAATCAATCACCCATAGATTTCCGTTTAGGTCACCAACATAGCCTCTATCCATTTCACCCAAATATTGACGGGTCGTTGCCGTTAGATCCGGTCGGTCGGCATCATAATCGAGATAGTATGCGTTTGACAAGTTGTGCGCCGACAGACTGTTGTTCTGCTGATGATCAACCCAGGCAATTTCACCAACGCCTGCCGCCGTCGGTAGCATAAGCTCATCAATTATCTTTCCGGTCACCGCATCAATCACCAAAAGACCGCTGTCCGTATTGCCGTTATCGGTATTGTTGTAACCGGTACCAACGACGACAACCCAGCGATCTGCCACTGGCGTTTTATCGGACTCCAACCGCCCTCGATAACGTCCCTCAACGCGTATAATCGAAGGTTTGGCAAAAATGCGACCTAACCTGGGGTCATCTTGTTCATCCAACTCCCACAATACATTCGATTCGTTAAAACTTTGCGGTTTAGCGACATCCAGGGCGTACAAACCCTTACCCCCGGCGCCAAAACCACCAACTAAAAGCGTCATTTCTCTCGGGTGATTGATATCGGAAACGTTGATGATATCCTGAACGGCAATCTGCCCGTCGACAAAAGCCTGGTGGTTTTGGCCAACCTGCACCAAACGGATTAGCTTGTCGTAAAGAGCATTGGGCACATAAGCAAACTGCCCTACACCTGTCCGGGCATCAAAAGCATGCAACATACCGTCGTTGGCACCGATATAAACCATGGTTGGCCGTTCACCGGGCTGCTGCATCTTCCACACCCGGTTGTCAGGACTGCCGACCACCACCGGTTTTGAACGGCCAAAGTCACCCACAGGGGCTCGCCCGTCTTTGCCATTTTTTCGATCTCTGACGCTGGGCAGTCCCACACGACTGTTATCACCCTTAATAAAATCAATAATTTTATCCAGCGGTAGGTGAACCTGTGATTTACCGGTATTGCTCTCGCTAATAACCTGCCGTTGACGGCGGTTTAACTGGCCAAAACGCACCCCTCGGCCATCCGTTGCCAACAGTCCTGCCGCATTGTCGCGCTGACGACTGATTGAAAAAATGGCCCGCTGCGACCATGTCGGCATGACCTCACTGGCACGCCATTTTGCCCCCAAGGAAGTACATTGCTGACCGAGGTAGGCATCACCGGGAACGCTACCGCCAAAACAATAGTCACCATTGCTGTAATTAATGGTCGTCGTTTCATCGGAAACCGGCACACCATTGTACACCCAATGGGCTTGTAAATCACCGGTTCGCTGCCAGAAATTCGTCACTGTCCTGAAAACAACATAGTGATCATCATCACCCGATGGCTGATGTAAAACCGTTAACCTCGGTGAAGATAAACGCTGGTTATTACGCGCATCAATATCTGAAAAAATACGAGTAAACGCCCTTTGTAACGCTTCTACGTCATCCACCCGCGTAAAACCACCGCGACCGACCATACCAGCGCGAACAAAGTCCTGAACGTGTTGGTCATCTGTCTGATAACTATTGCTACCGTTGTCGTCATCATTATCCCAAGGCCAAGGGGGTTGACCCCTAATTACGGCAGCCTTATCGGCATCAGACAGCGCTTGGCCGATACCAAACCCTATAGTGTAGGTGACCAACCGTTGCCAGTTCGCCGGATCATTATCGGGATTCCACAACTCGGGCAAAACGACATTGCCGTCCAGCTGCCGTGCCCCGGGTTGAGGATAGTAAGGCAGTAAACTATTTGCCATATCGACACCGTTTAGTGTCCCCGGTGCCAAATCGCTAGCCCACTGCGACAAAACAATATCGGCAACCCCGCCACCCGGTGAAAAAGGCCCTCCCGGAACATCATCGGACATGCCGTAAAATACGGAATGCTCACCGCCGGCAATCAGGCGCTGTTCGGGCACAGCACCCGAACCGTCAAACTGTACGGTTGTCAGTTGATTATCAGAGTTTGTTAACGTCCACTGATGAAATTGACCATCGTAGTCACCAGATTCGGGAATAAAATTGTTATAAATATGACTGACAGGGTCGTATTCGACATTGAATCCGCCATCCGATAAAACAACACTGAAATTTTGCTTGCACATTCGAACCGCTTTAGGATCGATAGGTGAAACATCATCGCTTGCATCAAGGAAAATATTGTCTTGCGTGTCTTTTGCCGCCTGAATGGTTGTACCGATGCGTTCAACCGCCTCCCGCAGCGGTGTTGAGCCATTGGCTGCTCGGCTATAGAGCCACTTCAGAAAAGCGGCCATCTCTGTCTGATAACCCGTTTGCCCACTCGCCAATGACCGCAATGGAATCAGCTGATTGTAGTCACTGGCAGATCGATTGATTGTCTGATAGCCAAGTTCATAGCCCCGATACTGTTGAGTCAGTTGTATGGCCAAACCGGACTGCAACGCCAAAAACCGCGACGAGTAAAAGGCATTAAATATTCGACAGTTTTCATCAGTCGTCTGGCAGACCTGGGAAAATCCATTGGCATCACTACCGATACCATTTTCAATATAGCCATTTTGATTGCCGCTGGGTAGCGGCAACGGTTTGAAATCACCATTGACAAACTGTCGATAATCGGGGGGAATTCGGTAGCTTACCTCAGGGTGGTAAACCATCGACTGCCGCATGCTGCCCGAATCATCCAGTGTCAGAAAAATATTGGGGGCAACGGCAATCCGTTGATAATTAAACACCGGCGGGATAGAATCAATCACCGGGTTGTTCTGCTGTGCAGCAACAGGTGACAAAGCCAACAGCACCGATGCACCCAAAAGGATGCATCGGAAAAAAACCTGTTGTTGTAACCTGTTAAATATGGACATTTTCGTGGTATTCTATCACAGAATCACCTAATAAAAGATAACTCGTAAAGGCCTTGTAAGACAATAGTCTCACGTTCTTTATCAGCGGCATCACCCGGATTTTGCGAAAAGGCTTTAACCGTGATCAGGTACTGGTTACTCACCTCACTGCTGCCGTCTCCGTGGTTTAATGTCTTTTGTATTAATCGTTGAACAAAGGCCTCCGTTGTTACAGTGCCGTAGGATGTTCGGATCATACCGCTGTCGGGCGTAAAGGTTTGTCGCAACCCGTAACGTGCCGATGCCTGCCAGCCCCGATTGCGAAAATCACTGAAGTCGGCGAGTCCCGACGTACCGAATTGATTGGCTAATACTTCGTTTTGCCACACTTGGGTAAACTCACCTTGACTGTTAATTATCACGCCATTTCCAACAGAAATAATATCTTTTGTTCGCTGCAACGCATTCGTTAGACGATACATCTCCGCTTCGGCAATCTCATACATTGCTTCGTAGCGAACAGACGTTTGACCGGTGAGTTGCAACACCCTGCCCTTTGTCACAGCTGATAAACCGATGACCATCATCACTAACATAATAATTAAACTGGCGATTAGGGCAAATCCTCGTTGTCGATTCGATTGATAGCGCATTACAGCCTCGACATGTGGCTGCGAATGGTATAGGTATGCTGCACGGTTTTCGAAAGATTGATGGCTTTTCCTGACTTGTCACTACCGATTTTGTAATGATTATCATCGTGGTAACCTTCTACTGTTAATGTCACACGCACATTAATTAAATGTTGTCGAATAAACGCTTGATCAATGTGATCCATCGTATCGGCAGTGTGATTCATCAAGGTCGGCGTATCAAAATACGCTTGTAACATGCCTCTGTCCGGTTTACCCAATCCCCACTCGAATGTCATTGCCTTTACGCCGCCCATCAGTCGCTGCGCCTGCGCTTTTTTTTTCCACAGCAGATTAAATCGAGATAAATTGTTTTGCGCCTCGTTCTTGCTGCGAGACAAATAATAAGCATAAACCTCTATCGACGACAATAAGGTTTCTCCATCGCGGTAACCGTGAGCAAACAATAAATCATTATCGACGGGAATAATATTGTGGCTGGTGTCTATGCCCTCATCAGCACTGGATAAAAATACCGTACCCTGCTGACAGTCGGTAATGATCCAGGGCACCGATTTTTTACCGCGTAATCGTTTTGCGATCTGAGTAGTTTTAATCGCCGCACCGGCATCCGTTCCTCCGTGTACATCACGAACAGATGATAAACCGGCATGGTTACTGTCTAACAAAAGCTTATCGGGTAAATCCATCGCGATAAAATACTCACTTCCTTTGACAATGCTCGGCAAACTATTCGATAAAGGCTGTCCCGCAGCGTCTTTAGGCTCTCCCGGATGCCCGGCAATACCGATCAGGAACAACGGAAAATCCTGCTGACGAATGGTCGTCGCGTCAGTGCTTGGCAATAAAGGCGACTGGGGCATCACCACCTTGCCAACGTGTTGCGCCACTTCTCTACCTGCTCTGAGTTTATAGGCCCGCTTTAAGTGGCTGGTTGTCGGATTGTTCTCTGATGCCAGCATTGCCTCAAGATGACCACAAGGTGAGGACATGGCGTTTTTAAAAATCAATCCCAGACGGTTGTGGATAATATGGATATTATTTTGAATCTCCACCTGTGTCGATAATAAGCGATTATTTTTAACGGCTTGCGAAACGACGACCGCTACGCCGGAAATAATCACCAGAGCCAGTGCCAAAGCAATCATTAGCTCCAGCAGAGTAAAGCCGGACTGTCGCCTGATATATTTTGTCAAGTAGGGAACTATCCGGTTATTCATGGTCTAAATTCGCGTAAACAGTTCAATATAACCCCTGTCGGGATTAGCCGTGCTCAGTGTCGCATTATCTCTGACGTTGCTAAGAGGAATGACGTCATCGTAATTTGTGGGACAATCCTTCTTTGTCGCTGTTTGAAAACCGACACCAACACCGGCATTTTTCCACACCAGAACAACGCGAACCGGCGTGGGAGCACCAATCGTTTCCGTCTTTTTTGCCGCGCAGAGTATCGCTTTCTCCTTCACTCCGGCAAATGCCGATAGAAAAAACTGCTGAAATGACTGGTTTAGATCGTTCATCAATACCGTGTTATTTACCGCACACCAGGTTGACGGATCAGCGGCATTGATACGCCTGCCCTGCAGGCAGCTTAGTGTATCGTTTGCCGTTTTCGGTGAAATCGCTACGGTTAAATTGTCGGACGGTATGACGACATCCGCCCAATAAGGATTGGCACGCAACATCTCGATAAAACCTGCAGCCACTCCCAGTGCTTGCAGGCGTTGAGCGGTTACTGTCGAGCGCTGCACTTGAATATTCTCCAGTTTCAAAAAGGCCAATGTCCCAACTGCCAAGACAAGCGCGGCAACAAGCACATCAAAAAAAGCAAAACCTTGTTGTCTATCAGGTAGTCTTGTCATGGTGATTGTGTCTCCTTTCTCACGTAATGATTTTGTACTCGTCCCGACACGGGCAAAATGGTAATTTTACGGCTGATGCTCGGATAGTTAATCGATTGAATAGTAATTGTTCCACCTTTTCCACCCAATTGTCCCTTGCGTGTAAACCAGAGAATGCTACTATCGCTGTAGTTTGCGGAAATTGTTACCTTACCCTTGTACTGGGCAAATGATCGCACTTCGATCACATCACTGGCTCTGTCGATGGCTGCATTTCTGTTATTGTCTTGAAAAATTGCCCAGTGAACGGCCTGATCTGCTGATGACCACGCATCCCACTCCAGACACGAAAGCGACCCTGTCAGTTTCGTGTCGATAACAGGGCATAGGGCGACCCAATCACCGCTGGTCAGCGCATTGATTTTAGCCTGTGTTATCAGATCGGTTAGTGATTCACTGACACTGCGAACGACAATTTTACGACTAACCGATTGATAGGCAAAAGCGCCCATCGTTGCTGTTACTGACAACAGCACAACGACCAATAGCAGCTCAATAAGTGTAAATCCCCGCTGCCGGTACACGTTACCAACCATCGTTGAAATATTGTCTTTCACGCTTTATTTGCAATACACCGATACAAATGAGAAGTCCGATACAACACCCCCAACACAGTATTATTTATCGATCAATTTAACCTAAACCAAAAGTAAAAAAATCCCCGCCTACAGCAGGGATTTTTATCCGAAATGAAAACCGATTGACGCAATACAATAAGATTTGCAATCACGGTGAGAGGATAACTGTATAATAATTTATCGGTAATCCGGGAACACCACACTCGGCTATTGATCCGTTATTGATCAACTAAACGGATACTACATACACTTGCCTTTGCTTTCACAAGCGCGGACAGTTTGCATAAAGCCCTGAACCAACTGGACTAAGCCTGCTGCATTTCTGGCTTGTTCTTTTTCTTTCTTAGTTTTAGGATCCAGAACACCTGCTTTTTTTGATGCCGGTATTTTTACTTCACCAATAACCAAGTGATTTGCATTGGCATCGGTAAATACCGAGGAATACATGGCAATGCCAACAGGTGATTTGCCTAACTTGCCGCACAACACTTCAGCGTTGACTTGATTCGGATATTTACTCGCCGATTTGAACTCTGATACCTTAATATCATTACAATTTTTCTTCAGACTACCGGCCATTTGTGCCACGATGTCCTGAGGTTTATTGGCCGGAACCATTTTTTGATAAATAATGCGAACAGGCGTGTTATTGGTTTTAAATCCTTTTGGCACCCATTCGGTGACTTGATTGCCGTCTTTACCAGTTTTATTTTGCGACACCACCCACTGGACTTGCTGGGGTAAAGACATTGTCATTTCCTTAATACCACTACCGCTACCGCCACCTTGACCGGTGACACAGCCAGCTAGAGTGAGTAAACCACCAATTAATACCGTACTGAAGATTGTTTGTTTTTTCATGAGCATTTTCCTTTTATATTAAAAATATATACAACAAGTGCTCATTGTATCAGAATTGTATCTGCTCATCTACTACTATCAATCAGACTTTTAGAGGACTTGTGCAGAACTTTTCGAAATCTCTTTGTCAACGGTATCAAACACAACGGGCATAGTGCCGCATTCAAGAATCAGTTGGTTTCACTGTCTTCATCCCACCGTTTGAGTAAAGCCAGTTTCTCGGCAATTTTAATTTCCAGCCCCCTGGGATTGGGTTGATAATAAGTTTTATCCGCCATTTCATCGGGGAAATAGTGCTCACCGGCCGCATAGGCATTGGGCTCATCGTGGGCATAGCGATAGCCTTTTCCCTTGTTCAATTGCTTCATTAACCGAGTGGGTGCGTTAACCAGATGATTGGGTACCGGATAACTCGGGCTGTTTTTGACATCGGCCAACGCCGCCTTATAAGCCAAATAACTGGCGTTGCTCTTGGCTGCACAAGCCAGATAGTTGACAACTTGGGCCAGGTTGATGTGACCTTCGGGTGAGCCAATGCGCTCGTAAGCCTGCCAGGCCGAAATAGCCAAGGGCAAAGCCCTAGGGTCGGCATTGCCGATATCTTCACTGGCAATAATGGTCAATCGACGCGCCAGATAATTTAAATCGCAGCCACCGTCAATCATACGGCAGAACCAATACATCGCCGCATGCGGGTTGGAGCCGCGAATCGATTTATGCAGTGCCGAAATCAAGTCGTAAAATAGGTCGCCTTTGTTATCGAAACGACGCAAATTGTGTTCGATAGCCTGTTGCAGGGATTGTGCAAACGACAATCCCGAAGCGGATTGTGCCGCCGCCGTGATTTCAAGCAAATTAATCAATTGACGGCCGTCACCATCAGCTAACAAAACCAGTTTTTCAGTGCTATCGGCATCTATTGTAAGGGATAATTCAGCTGCCGCCTTATCAACCAACGCAATCAATGCCGCCTTATCAAGCGGTTTAAAAACATACGTTCTGGTGCGGGACAGCAAGGCATTATTGAGGGAAAAACTGGGGTTTTCCGTTGTTGCACCGATAAATATAATGGTGCCGTTTTCAATATAAGGCAAAAAGGCATCCTGTTGAGATTTATTAAATCGATGCACTTCGTCCAAAAAAAGAATGGTTTTTTTATTAAACATCGCCAAACGTTTCTGGGCAGCGGCAATTTCGGCACGCACTTCCTTGACACCAATTACGACAGCTGACAATTTGATCAATTCGTAACCGTCGTTGACGGCAAGTATCGATGCCAGAGTGGTTTTGCCGCAACCCGGAGGGCCCCATAAAATCATCGAATGAATTTGACCGCACTCGATACTTTTTCGCAGCGCACAATCCTTACCTAACAAATGCCCTTGCCCGACAATATCATCGAGGGTTTGCGGACGCAGGCGATCGGCCAGCGGTCGATACCGCAGTGAATGAGCGAATAAGTCGCCTGATGAAACGGTCATATTTTAGACACTCTTAAAAACTATTGCCCCAACACATCCACCCCTCTGGGCGGTTTAAACTTAAAGGTACTATCGGCAATAGTGCGATTCTGTTTTACATCACTAAAGACAAAAGTATTTTCACCGAAATTATCCTTGGCATAAAAAAGGCGCAATTGTTGATTGGCACTCAAACCAACGACGACAAGCGACGGAGTCGTATCGGCATTCATGGTCTTCTTTGGCACCAGTTGATAAAAAATATCGGCACCGGCCAACCAGCTGTCGGCCTGCTTGGGAAAGCGCTTCTTAACCGCCGGGGTGCCAAACGATTGGATATGGAACAAACTATCCAATGTTTCACGACCACTTAATAAAGTCATCAATACCGAATCAGCCACTTCGGCAGCGGGTTTAACGGTTGCCTGCGCCAGTTCAATATCGTAGTGATAAAAGCGTTGACCATCGCTGATTAACTGCATTTTTTCAGGCGATTGATAGTCCCAACGGAATTTCAACGGTTTTTTGAGTTTAACGCGACCCGTTGACTGCTGTACAACCTTGTCGTCCTGTTTTACGGTTTGCGAAAAGTCAGCCGAAAAAGTGGTGAAACGATCAAAAAATGTTGAAACGTGAGAGTCAGCGAAACAGACATTCACCAACAAGACAACACTTGCCACCAACAACCCTTTTTTCATAATAGATGCCTCCGCATTAATTAACACTGTAGGAAACTCTGCAAAACGTGCAGTTTGAGTAAAGAACTAAGGAACAGCACCACAGTCAATTTTTGACCTATCTAATCAGATAGGCAGAAATTGCGAGGAGCCCCACCACTCTTGAGTGGTCGGATAAACACATGACGCAGTTATTTGCCAAAATGTGTGTTTTGCAGAGCTTCCTATAGATGGGATTATGACAGCAATTGTGCATAGCGCAATGTAGTCTCTTGGTGTTTTAAGCGATATGTTACAATGACCGGGGTAGTCTAAAACAGTATTAATGGGAAATTGATGCCATGAATATATTGATAACCGGTGCCGGTGGCTTAGTTGGCCGAGCGACGCAAACCCACCTAAGACGAAAGGGACACGCCGTCTATGCAATGAGCCGCAGCGATAAAACCGCCCCGTTTTATTGGCGTGACCAAGGCAATCACCAGTGGCACATCCGATGGAGTGATGCCATCGCCATTGATGCCGTCATCCACTTGGCAGGGGAAGGCGTTGCCGGCGGCCGTTGGACCCCGGCAAAAAAGCAGCGCATACGAGACAGCCGAATCGACACTACCCGTGCTCTGGTACGGACTTTTGCCAGCTTAAAAAAACCGCCCGGATTGTTTATGTGCGCTTCTGCCATCGGCTTTTACGGTGACTACCCCGGACAAATTGTCGATGAAGACAGTCCTGGCGGTCAAGACTTTTTGGCTCGTTTGGCCCTGAACTGGGAAACTGAAGCCCAAGGCGCCAAACAATACGGCATCCGCACCATCAATATGCGCACCGGGCTGGTTCTGGCAAAAGACGGCGGTGCGCTGCAAAAAATGCTGCCTGCTTTTCGCCTCGGTTTGGGTGGCAAACTCGGCGACGGACGACAAATAATGAGTTGGGTCAGTATTGATGAAATACCCAAAATGATTGAATACCTGATTGACCAACCGACGGCAAAGGGCCCGATCAACCTAGTGAGCCGCCACCCGGTTGATAATTTAACATTTACCAAGACACTTGGGGGCAGTCTGCACCGTCCTACTTTGTTTCCCGTCCCAAAAATAATTATAAAAAAACTCTTTGGCGAGATGGGTGAGCTGTTGTTACTAAGCTCTATCGAGGTCAGGCCGACGCGCTTAATTGAGCTCGGTTATCACTTTGATGATGACAATTTGGCAGATGTTTTTCAAAAATTATTGCAATCGTGAAAATCACGTCATAGCCAATGGTCTCAAAATAGGTTCCACTCGCGAGTGGGCATGGTTGCATCTTCTTGCCGTACTTATCATACTGTCTGCGAATATGCGCCTTGTACCGAAAAATTCTTGGCACGACTATAGTTGCAATAGTGAGTAAATCTTTTTTTTACCAGCCCCTCAGCTTCCGTACTTTGGCGGATATACCAGCGTTGAACCGTTTTTGCACCAGCTAACTATAGTGAAATAGTTTAGCTTTTGATACAAGGCGCGTCGGTGAAGACAGTATTGCAATACGGCGAGACGACGCAACGCTGTAGCAAAAGTTAAACTATTTTGCTGTAAATATCCAAGCGTTGATAGCAATTAAGCAGCTCTTTGACCTGCTGTTTAGGCAGATGACAATAGGCGAGAAAGTGTGGATTGACCAACGAATCACGTGAGCCATAGGACAGCGCCCGACCAGTTGTAAAATTGATAACCTCGCCGCCGGCACATTCGACCAGACATTGGCCCGCGGCACTATCCCATTCACAGGTATCCCACATTTTCGGATACAGTGTTGCCCTGCCCTCGATCAAGTCGACGTATTTAAGCGCACTGCCGCGGCGATGCCAGCGATAGTCGGGAAAGTAATTTAACAGGGCTTGCATATTATCTGTTAGATGGGTAGAGCTAAGCGTTGCAGTAATAGTTTTGGGCGCTTTAGCTGCGATTTGCTCGATTTTATTATCTTTTTGTTTATAAACCAGCGACTTTTCATCTTTTTGAGCAAACCAGGCCGTCCGAGTCGCCGGGGCAAAGATCAAACCGAAGACGACTTGATTGTGACAAATTAACGAGATACAAATACAGAACTCACCCGTACCGTTGATAAAATGCTTGGTGCCGTCAACCGGATCAATCAACCAATAGGTTGGCCAATTGCGCCATGCCGGTATATTCGGTATGTTTTCTTCGCTCAACACCGGATAGTCGGCAATATCGGGCAGAGCGCTCTCCAGCAGAGAACTGGCGGCAAAGTCAGCCTGAGTCACGGGGCTTTGATCCCCTTTGATTTGAACATCGAGACCACTATCGTAAAACGCCATAATCTCTTTACCGGCTTGCTCGGCCAGCGCCAGTGTTTGCTGGATTTGTTGATTGCTGAGTAATGTCATGTGGCTGATTATACCATTGCTAACAATGAAGTCACATAGCGTCAAATCACAAATGCTTTTGATTAAATCATCATCGCAAAAAGTTTACCGAAAAATTATTATAAATCAATCTATTCTCTAAGACATAAAACAATGGCCACAAAATACCCTCTACTTTGACACAACACGTATGGAGAATAAATACCCCAGCCCACCGGTATGTAAAAAACTAGCGTTGAGTGCTCTGTCGTTTGTTGGTCGGTAACATCAAATAGTTTGTTTCCATCATATAATACTATACAAATTCAAAAGGAATTTTATTATGCCTGTTAAATTTAATAAACCTATTTTTATCATGGATTTAGGCGAAAAGAACGGCCAATCTATTGATTAATAGAAATAAAACAACAAAAGCAATTGATAACTATAATCAGTTCATCAAAGATAAGCGAAAATCGCACCAATTCAAAAGGACTTGTGATAGAATTTCCCGATTACAGCACTTGGTAATTCTAGTAACAGCAAAAACGTATTTATGGTAGAAATATATACACAGCATCAATCCAACAAACTCATTCACGAACACCTCGATAAGCACAAGCAGTATCGTGAAGGCTTTTTTACCGATGTTGAGTCACTGACGTTAGCGCCCGGACTCAGTGAGGAAAAAGTTCGCTTCATTTCAGAAAGCAAAGGGGAACCTGAATGGTTAACCGAATGGCGTTTGTCGGCTTATCGTGCGTGGTTGAAGATGGAAGAGCCCGAATGGGGGTTGCTGGACTATAAAAAGCCCGATTACGACAAAATATCCTATTATTCAATCCCTAAATGTTCCGGTGAGCATCACGCTGATACGTCTAGTGATTTACCTGCAGAGATTCGCGATACCTATAAAAAATTAGGCGTTAAAATTGACGAACAAGAAACTTTGGAGGGAGGTGTTGCCGTCGATGCCGTTTTTGACTCCGCCTCGGTAATTACCACCTATCGCAAAAAATTGGCTGAACAGGGCATTGTTTTCTGTCCGTTTACTGAAGCCGTTCACACCCATGGTGATCTAATCAAGAAGTATCTGGGCAGTGTGGTTGCCATTGACGATAATTTCTTTTCCGCCTTAAACAGTGCCGTTTTTGCCGCCGGGACATTTGTTTACATTCCCAAGGGCGTGCACTGCCCAATGGATTTATCAACCTATTTCCGCATTAACCACGACAGTACGGGACAATTTGAAAGAACCCTGATTATTGCCGATGAAGGCAGTTATGTCGGCTATCTAGAAGGATGTACCGCACCGATTCGCAATGAAAATCAGCTGCACGCAGCGGTCGTTGAAATAGTGGCACTAGACAATGCGGAAATCAAATATTCAACGGTACAAAACTGGTACCCGGGCGATGAACATGGCAAAGGCGGTATTTTCAATTTCGTCACCAAACGCGGCATGGCTTTTAATAATGCCAAAATCAGTTGGGCGCAAGTCGAAACTGGCGCAGCAATTACCTGGAAATATCCCAGCTGTGTATTAGTAGGTGATAACAGCATCGGTGAATTTTATTCGGTAGCTTTGACTAAACACAAACAGCAAGCCGACACCGGCACCAAAATGATTCATATTGGCAAGAACAGCCGCTCGACCATTATTTCCAAAGGTATTTCTACAGCAAAAAGCCAAAACACTTATCGCGGCTTGGTTAAAATGACCAAGAATGCCAAAAATGCGAGAAACTATACCCAGTGTGATTCGCTATTGATTGGTGATCGCTGTGGTGCTCATACCTTCCCCTATATCGACAGCCACAACAGCAGTGCTACGGTGGAGCACGAAGCGACAACCTCCAAAGTCAGCGATGACCAGCTGTTTTTATGTCTGCAACGCGGCATAGAACCTGAAAAAGCGGTATCGATGATTGTCAACGGCTTTTGTAAGGAAGTCTTTCAGCAACTGCCGCACGAGTTTTCGGTGGAGGCAGCAGAATTATTGGAAGTTAGCCTGGAAGGTTCGGTAGGATAACAAATTAGGAAATAAGTAATGAACAGATTAAAAATTTACGGCGACAAAAAATCTGGTAATTGTTATAAAATCCAGCTAACTTGTTCTTTACTAGGAATTGAATACGAGTGGATTGATATAGATATTCTAGCCGGTGATACACAATGTGACAGTTTCCTTTCTAAAAATCCGGCGGGTAAAATCCCTTTATTGGAGCTGGACGATGGGCGACATCTCTCAGAATCGAATGCAATAATAAATTACCTGGCCAATGGCAGTAATTTATTACCAACAGATGATTTTTTACTGGCAAAAGTTCAGCAGTGGCAATTCTTTGAACAGTATAGCCATGAACCATACATTGCTGTAGCTCGCTTTATTCAAAAATATTTAAATTTGCCAACAGAACGTCTGGATGAATATCGATCTAAACAGATCGGCGGGCATAAAGCGCTAACCGTGATGAATGACCATTTGAGAAACAACTATTTTTTGGTTGGCAATGCAATCACTACAGCCGACATTTCCTTGTATGCCTATACCCATGTTGCTTATGAGGGTGGTTTTGAATTGGAACATTACCCTTATATTGACACTTGGCTGAAACGCATTGAGAATATGCCAAACTATGTAGCAATGAAACAATGAATCCAAGGTGTAGTTATAACAGAATAAGATAATTGGAAGGTAATATGCTAGAAGTAAAAAACTTAGTTGCCAGCGTTGAAGACAAACGCATTCTCAAAGGGCTAAATTTATCGGTTGGAGCCGGTGAAGTACACGCCATTATGGGTCCCAACGGGGCAGGAAAAAGCACATTAGGCAATGTATTATCCGGTCGTGACGGCTACAACGTAGAAAGCGGCAGTGCCACATTAAATGGTATCGATCTATTTGCACTGGCACCCGAAGAACGCGCTTGTGAAGGTTTATTTCTGGCATTTCAATATCCCGCCGAAATTCCCGGTATTAGCAATTTGGAATTTTTGCGTGCTTCGTACAACAGCATTCGTCGCTACCGCAAAGAGCCCGAACTGTCGCACATTGAGTTACTCAAACTGGCACGCCAGACCTGTAAGAAGGTCGGCATGAAGGAAGACTTTTTGAAACGCGGCGTTAACGAAGGTTTTTCCGGCGGTGAAAAAAAACGCAACGAAATTTTGCAAATGATGATGTTAGAGCCTAAATTCTGCATTTTGGACGAAACCGACTCGGGGCTGGATATCGATGCCCTGCAAACGGTCGCCAAAGGGGTAAACGGTCTGCGCTCGCCTCAGCGTTCATTCATCATTGTTACACACTACCAGCGTTTGCTCAATTATATCGTTCCCGATTATGTCCACATTTTAAGCGACGGCAAAATTGTTAAATCCGGTGATAAATCGCTGGCGCTCGACTTGGAAGAAAGAGGTTATCAATGGGTTATTGAAAACCGTTAATCAAGACGTCTCACTATGAATAAAAAAACAACACCCCAACCCATTGACAATACACACTTTTTTCCTGCTACCGCGGCAATGGCAAAAAACTACGACAACCAGGCAAACAATACCTGGCTGAGCAATTATCGCCGATCGCATATTGCCAAACTGGAACAAGCGATTTTCCCGCATTCTCGCGTTGAACACTTTAAATACAACCGCTTGCACGCCCTTGGTAATAAAGACTTCAGTCGCTGTTTACCGACGAATACGACGTGGCAGGATATTCGTTCGAACTTACGCTTAATTGACGGCTTGGACGAACAAAAACAAACTCAAACTAGACAACAGACACAACACGCCGAGCGCGTGGCTATGGTCGACGGGCGATTCTCATCTGAGTTAAGTCGGTTGAAAAGATGCCGCGTAACGACCTTTGCCGATGCAGACACTGCCCAGCAAAAAAAAATCATCGCCATGTTACAATCTCAAGGCGTTGAACACAACCCGTTTATCGTCTTAAATGAAGCGTTAAGTGACAATGGCGTATTGGTGGAAATTGACGAAAACAGCAGTGGTGGCGTATTGGAGGTGTTGGAAATCATGACACCGGCAACCGTCAATCAAACCGTTGCCCGACAGCTGCTGATTGACGTTGCCGACAACAGCAAAACCACCGTTATTGCTCGAGTCATCACTTGGGAACAACAACAAACCGACACAGCCCTGTCAACTCAACGCAGCATTATCAACATCGGCAGAAACGCTCATTTTACTCACTATCACCTGCAGTTGGAAAATCCCCACAGCGTCCATTTTGGCAGTGTCACTTATAACTTACAATCACACGCGCAGTTAAAAGCCTTCCACGCGGCAACAGGCAGCAGTTTAAAGAAAATTGATATAACGGTTAACCATGTCGGACAGTACGCTTCTGCCAGCTTAAACGGCCTCTACGTTGCCACCGACGATCAGCAAGTCGATTATCATACCTCAGTCAACCACCCTTTGCCAAACGGTACAACCGATGAAAATTTCCGGGGAATTATCAACGGTGCAGCCGAAGGCGTATTTAACGGGCGTATCTACATCGCTCAGGATGCGCAAAAAACATTGGCACAACTGAGTAACAAAAATCTGTTGTTGTCCGATGACGCCGTCATTCACACCAAACCTGAACTGGAAATTTACGCCGATGACGTCGTTTGTTCTCACGGTGCCACAGTTAGCCGTATGGATGACCGCTCACTGAACTATATGCTGGCAAGAGGTATTAGCAAGGGGGAAGCCGAATTAATGCTCAGTTTTGCCTTTTTTAATGAAATCTTACAAGAACTCGAACACGAATCAGTTGCCAACTACATTCGCCCGATTTTATTTAAGCGATTCGAATAAAGGCAGTCATTTCAAGAGCTAATATAACAAACTGACCATGCCCTATTATTTCGTTATCAGCTCAATACTACTGACCACTGTCTTGGCACTGCTGCAATATACTGTTATTGCAGATCAAAACGCGCTTAAAGCTGAAAATGAGCTTACAACAGGCAATCAGTCTTCGGCATGACGTATAAATTAATAACCAAATAAGCAATAAAATGACAACATTCAACATCAATCAAATTCGCGACGACTTCCCCATTTTGCACCAACAGGTCAATGGTCATCCTTTGGTGTATTTGGACAACGCCGCCACCACACAGAAACCGCAAACAGTGATTGACACGCTGGTACATTATTATCAACATGATAACGCCAATGTGCATCGCGGTGCTCACGCTTTGGCAGACCGCGCCACGCGCCAATTTGAATCGGCGCGGCAAACCGTTCAACAATTTATCAATGCCAGAGAAAGTGCTGAAATAATTTGGAGCAAAGGCACAACCGAAAGCATCAATATGGTGGCCCACAGCTTTTTGCCAACGGTTGCCAAAACGGGCGATAAAGTCATTGTCTCGTCAATCGAACACCATGCCAACTTTGTCCTTTGGCAGCAACAGTGCTTAAAATTGGGCTTGGAGTTTGTCGTCATCCCTGTGCACGATAACGGTGAATTTGACGTGCCGGCGTTTGAAGCACAACTTGACGACCGTGTGGCCATGGTAGCTGTCACTCACGTCTCCAACAGCTTAGGTACGGTTAACCCCGTCAAAAGCATTATTGATAAGGCTCATGCTGTCGGTGCCAGCGTACTGATTGACGGTGCTCAGGCAGTCGCTCACTTCGATGTCGATGTGCAAGCGCTGGATTGTGATTTTTATGCTTTTTCCGGGCATAAGTTATTTGCTCCAACCGGTGTTGGCGTACTGTACGGAAAACGTCAGTGTTTGGAGCGCATGGATGTTTATCAAATGGGTGGCGAGATGATTGCCGATGTCAGCATCGAACGAACCACGTTTAACACGCTGCCATATAAATTTGAAGCCGGCACACCCAACATTGCCGGCGTTATCGGTCTTAAGGCGGCCATTGACTACTTACAAAGCATCGACAAAGCGGCCCGCCACGACCATGAAGCCAGATTAATGCAGCATCTGTCCGATAAGGCCAAAGCGATGGACGGATTAACACCGTTTGCCATCGATAGCGAACGCGTCAGTGTACTGAGTTTTATTCTCGACGGCATCCACTGTCACGATGTAGCCGTCTTGCTCGACCAGCAAGGTATCGCTATCCGCACGGGACACCACTGTGCCATGCCGATAATGAAACAATTGGAACTGCCTTCCGGCACATTGCGGGCCTCGATCGCATTTTACAACACCGTAGAAAATATCAATCAATTGTTTATTGCTCTGGAAAAAGCTAAAATGTTTCTAGGCTGAGAAAGTTATGATTGCCCGTGCCTTGGGTTTTTCGGTGACTTTTTTATATTAGAGGAAGTTAAGATGTCATTATCCATTTACACCCCCAATGAAAGTGCTGCTATCAGTATAACTGACAAGGCCGTCACTTTCTTTAAGAAAAAGTTGGCCAACAGCGAACACCAGGCCATCCGCATTTCCGTAAAAAAAAGCGGCTGCACGGGCTATGCTTATGTCATCGACTATGGCGAAAAGCAGGTCGAAGGCGATAGCAGGTATCAATTTGATGATTTAACGGTTTTTGTTTCCGCTCAGGCGATGACGATGATCGTTGGCAGTGAGATCGATTTGGTACAACAGGGGCTCAACCAAAGCATCACCTTTAACAACCCCAACGTAACTGCCAGTTGCGGTTGTGGCAGTAGTTTCTCGGTTGACGCGACGGATGACCAATAACGATGGAATTGGGAAAAGATATTACCGCCGAAGACATTGTCGAGCAAGCTGATTTCTTTGATAGTTGGGAAGAAAGATATGCCTTTATTATTGATCTGGGCAAACAACTTGACCCATTTCCCGAAGTGGAGAGAACCGATGAAAACATTGTCAAAGGCTGTCAAAGTCTAGTCTGGATTACCTATAAGGAACAGAACAGTAAGCTAATTTTTTGGGCCGACAGTGATGCGATTATCGTCAAAGGGTTGCTGGCAGTGATCTTGGCGGCCTATAATCACAAAACCCGTGAAGAAATTCTGACATTTGATATTGAACACTATTTTGCCCACTTGGATTTACTGCGTCATATCAGCAACATCCGTGGTAACGGCATCAAAGCGATGGTGTCAAGAATCCAGACTATTGCGATGCAAAAGCCAAACGAATAAGCTCAACCGCTCTGTCAATATCGGATTCGGTTGTCATGCGCCCAAAACTAAAGCGAATGGAACGCGATGCTAACTCGTCGGAAATTCCTAAAGCACGCAGGACATGAGACGGCTCTATACTGGCCGAATTACAGGCTGATCCGGAGGAAACCGCCAGCCCGTTTAATTTTCTCGTCAACCACTCACCTGCTATACAGTCAAAGCCGACATTGACAATATTACTGACGCGCCTAGCTTGTCCACCATTCAAATGGACACCGGGAAGATCTTTAATACCGTTCCAAAAACGGCAGGCTAAATTATCAAGATGCTCTTTATCGCCATTGAATTCCGTTTTGGCAAGACGATAAGCCTCCCCCATGCCGACAATCTGGTGGGTCGGCAAGGTACCCGAACGGAAACCCCGCTCGTGACCACCACCGTGCATTTGTGCCTCCAATCGCACCCGTGGCTTGCGACGAACATACAAAGCACCGATACCCTTGGGTCCGTAAATTTTGTGCGAAGCCAAACTGAGTAAATCAACATGATCGCTATCAACATCAATGCCGATTTTTCCGGCCGCTTGTGCCCCATCGACATGAAAAAGTATGTTATTTTGGCGGGCAAAGCGGCCAATTGCCGCAATGTCGTTGACGATACCCGTCTCGTTGTTAACGTACATAACAGAAATGAGTACAGTATTGTCGCGGATGGCCGCTTTCACCTCTGATAAAGTTATCGCACCTTGTTCATTGGGATCTAAGTAAGTAATATCAAATCCCTGACGATAGAGATAGTGACAGACGTCCAAAACCGCCTTGTGCTCAGTTTTCGACGTGATGATGTGTTTGCCTTTGCGCTGGTTAGAAAAGGCTGCACCTTTGATAGCCAGATTATCCGATTCGGTTGCGCCGGATGTCCAGATAATTTCTTTGGGGCTGGCATGGATAAGATCGGCAACTTGTTCTCTGGCCCGATTGACCGCTTTTTCGGCAGCCCAACCAAATTCGTGTGATTGGGAAGCGGCGTTGCCAAAATTGCCATCGATGGTCAGACAGGAAAGCATCTGATCGGCAACCCGCCGGTCAACGGGAGTGGTGGCTGCATAATCCAGATAAATAGTCACTTTGTCTTTTATAATAAGATGATTAGATAAGCTTTACAAAACTGCCTACGCAAGCCAATTGCCTTGTCGCGCGCCGTGAATTTGACCCGTTCGGCAGTTGTACAACGGTTTCACTCTCACAGCAGACAAAAACAAAAAAAGGGCATAAAATGCCCTTTTTTTATTGTTGTCTGTTGGTAGAAAAATTAATCAAGTCCAACGACTTGTTCGGCTTGTAAGCCTTTTTCACCTTCAACGATATTGAACTCGACTCTTTGTCCTTCTTTTAACGTTTTAAACCCATCACCGACAATCGCGCGGAAGTGGACAAATACATCCGGACCATTCTCTTGAGCAATAAAACCAAATCCTTTAGATTCGTTAAACCATTTTATAGTGCCTGTTGTTTTCGACATGCTAATATACCTTTTGTTTACTAAATAAAAAAATCATCATCAATTCATCTGACGACATTGATAAAGCTGTTGTCGACATGGGTAATGAAAAACAAAAGCATCAAAAATCACTGAATTAAGACTTAGTAAAAGATTATAAGTCAAGTCAGGAAATAAGCAATCAGAAATTGCTTATTTCCGCATTTTTTTGCAATGGACTTAAAAATTGTTTAGAAATAACGAAGCCAAACGTAGACATTGGAAATCAATAAAGTCACCAGCATAATGGGGAAGGCACGGATAAGAAACGGCATAAAACGAATAGGTTGCTTAGCCTTTTCCGCATAAGCGGCAACCGTCAAGTTGGCACTAGCACCGATTAACGAGCCATTTCCGCCAAAGCAAGCACCTAGGGCCAACGACCACCACAGGGGTTCAATCGCGTGCGCCCCACCGAAAGAATCCGCCGTCGATTCAATCAATGGGATCATCGTTGCCACAAACGGAATATTATCGAGAATAGCGGACAATAAACCGGAAACCCACAAAATCAGATAAGCGGTCATTTCCATGTCACCTTTAGTGAAGTCCATTAACATTGCACCGACTTGTTCCAGCAGCCCTGTCGATTCAACGCCGGCAACAATGATGAACAAACCGGCAAAAAAGAAAATAGTCACCCATTCAACTTCGCCAAACAAGTGGTGAATGGTCTCGTTTTGTTCTTCGGCGGGTTGTTTCCAATAAGCCAACAACATCAGCAGGGCGGCTCCGGCCAAAGCAGAAGTTCCGGGTTCAACACCCAATCCGTGACCGGCAGTAAAACCAATCAATACCAATACTAAAACAAACAACGCCTTTTTCATCAGCATAACATCTGTGATGGCTTCTTTTTCCTTAAAGCGCATAATCAATGCCCTGGATTTTAGGGTAGCCTTTAAGCTTTTGCGGTACAAGAAATAAATCAGCGCAATCAGAAAAAACATAGTAATAACGGCGATTGGCATCAGATTGACCAGAAAATCATTAAAACTTAATTTTGCGGCCGAACCAATAATGATGTTCGGCGGGTCACCAATTAATGTTGCCGTACCACCGATGTTGGAAGCCAAAATTTCAGCGAAGAAAAAAGGAAATACTTTGACACCCAGTGAGTCGGTGATCAACAGCGTAATCGGCGCAATTAGCAACACCGTTGTAACGTTATCGAGCAAGGCTGAGAAAACAGCGGTAATAACAGTCAGCATTATCAGGATGCCGACAGGGTTTGCTTTGACTACTTTTGCCGATTTAATGGCAACGTATTGGAACAAACCGCTTTTACTGGTGATACTGACAATGGTCATCATGCCGATCAGCAACGCTAGCGTGTTAAAATCGACGCCATCAACAGCTTGATGTTGGTTGATCACCCCTAAAATCACCATCAAGGCGGCACCCAGCATCGCCAGTATGGCGCGGTTGATTTTTTCGGTCACCAGTACGGCGTAAACGATCACCAAGATAATTGAAGCCACCCAAACAGGAGCTATTCCCAAAGTTTCGGCCAGCGAAAAAGCATGACTCTCCGTCACAGGAAGATGAGCACTCATATGTTATCCTTTGTAAAAGATTAAATGTTGAAAATAGAATTAGTGACTAAAATTAGCCACTAAACCGCGTAGTCTTCATCAAAAATATGACATAAAGACGAATTAATACTGAGCACGCCAACAAATTTTCGACTGCCCGGCTCAATCAAAATAACATGGCGTTTAAATCTGTGTAACAACAAAATACCTTCCATAATCGGCGTATCCGGTGTAGCTGTCGGGATATCTTTAGGATCGGATAAATAATCCTTGACGGGATGGTCTTTGACCTCGTCCAGCGATTCAAAAAAGCTTTCCTGATCCAGATTAAAGAAACTGAGATCGGTTAGCCCCTTGTGGGAATCTTTTCCACCCAAATCAATTGTCAAGGCTCTGGGCAACATCAAACGGATCAGCGTTGGTGATGTAAAAACACCGATATAATGTCCGGCATCGTCAACGACGGGCAAAAAGCGCATACCTTGCTTGCGCATCAATTGAAACGCCTTGCTAATCGTATCATCGGGGTGTAATGTTACTTGCGCTTCTTTTGCTATCATTAGGTCTTTACAAGTTAGATTTGTTGTCATCAATTCCTCACTAAAAAGTTTTTTAAGCAGAAAACGGTAACGTCAATAACTTGACATCATCAGGCGTTACTTCCAAAACACTGCCTTGTGTATACCAGTCGCCTACAACAGCGCGCATGATGCTTTGCCCTTCAAGCTCAAAATAATGGATATTGGGACGGTGTGTATGCCCGTGTATCACACGATTAACGCCGTAGTGCCGCACAACCGATTCAACTGTCTGTTGTGCAACATCCATAATAGTCTGACTTTTTTGGGTATTTGCCTTTTTGGAAAGATAGCGCATACGCTTTGCTTTTAACCGTCTTACCAAAGTCGGCAGCCGCAATATCTTGGCTTGCCATTCGGGCTGGCGGACTTGTTTCCTAAATTGCATATAGGCCGTGTCATCGGTGCATAGTGTATCACCATGTAAAACCAAAGTCTGTACCCCGTATAAGTTTATTACCATATGCTCAGGTAAGATTTTAAATTGGCACTGCTGAGCATAATCTTGACCTAGCAAAAAGTCGCGGTTGCCGTGAATATAGTACAACGGCACGCCGGTAGCGTTGTGATAGTCGCTTAAACCTTTAGCAACGGCCAATGCCGTTTTATCAGCACAATCATCACCCAGCCAATATTCAAATAAATCACCCAGGATATACAATGCATCAACCGGTTGTTGACCGATTTCTTGTAAATATCGCAAAAAGAGTGATAGCGCTTCTGGATAGCGTTTATCTAAATGCAAATCGGCAATAAAAATTGTTTTTGACATCAGCCTTTACTAAACAGTGGGTTTAAGATTTGGACGTGAAAGTCTAGACTTACTCCTCAATAACAGCAACCTTTTCGATCATTATACTGTCAGATGGAACATCCGTCATGCCGTGCATTGTGCCCGTTCGGATACTACCGATTGCTTCGACAACATCCATGCCGTCAATCACTTGACCAAACACGGCATACCCCCACCCCTGTGGTGTTGTCCCGGAATAATTTAAATACTCGTTGTCAACCAGGTTTATAAAAAATTGTGAAGTCGCCGAATGAGGTGCCATCGTGCGCGCCATGGCAATCGTCCCTTTGTTATTCAGCAAACCGTTATTGGCCTCATTGTTGATTGCATCACCGGTTACTTTTTGCGCCATTTTCGTGGTAAAACCGCCGCCCTGAATCATAAACCCCTTAATAACGCGATGAAAAATCGTACCGTTATAGAAACCGCTATTAGCATAATCCAAAAAGTTTTTCACTGTCTCGGGCGCTTTTTCAGCATTGAGCTCAAGCGTAATATCGCCTTTGTTAGTCGTCATTAAGACTTTGGTCATCAATGTCTCCAAATTTATCTTGAACAAATTGGATATCATAATATACTTGCCTTTTCAATTGCAACAAAGTCAACGGTTCCATGCAAATTTATAATTCTTTGACACGCGAAAAAAGCGAATTTATCCCTATCGAAGCCAACAAAGTCAAGATGTACGTCTGCGGCATGACCATTTATGACTACTGTCATATCGGGCATGCACGCATGTTAATGACTTTTGACATGGTGGCGCGCTATTTTCGCGTATCAGGTTACGAAGTGACATTTGTCCGCAACATTACCGACATTGACGACAAAATTATCGCCCGAGCTAAAGAAAACAGTGAAACCATTGAACAATTAACAACTCGTTTTACCGACTACATGCACGAAGATTTGCGTTCCCTGAACGTCAGCCCGCCCGACATCGAACCGCGAGCTACTGCGCATATCCCACAAATTATCGAAATGATACAGCTGCTTATTGACAAAGGACACGCTTATCAAAGCGCATCGGGAGATGTACTTTACGAGGTGGCAACCTTTCCAAGCTACGGCAAACTCACCAATCAAAAATTGGACGAACTCCAAGCGGGGCAGCGCATTGCCGTTGATACCAGCAAGCGCCACCCGTACGACTTTGTCCTGTGGAAGACATCAAAGCCCGGCGAACCGTTCTGGCCATCGCCTTGGGGCAATGGCCGTCCCGGTTGGCATATTGAATGTTCGGCCATGTGCCGCACGACGTTAGGGGATAAATTCGACATTCACGGCGGTGGATTAGATTTAAAATTTCCGCACCACGAGGGAGAAATTGCTCAATCTGAACCGATTTGTGGCGAGCGTCACGTCAATTACTGGATGCACAACGGTTTTGTTAATGTCGATAATGAGAAAATGTCGAAATCACTGGGCAATTTCTTTACCATTCGAGATGTGCTGGCGAAATTTCCGGGGGAGGTTATTCGCTTTTTCTTGCTGGGGACACATTATCGTAGCCCGTTAAACTATAGCGATACGAGTTTAAGTGATGCCAAAAGTGCTTTGGAACGTCTCTACACGGCACTGCGCGGCATTGAAACCGAGACGGTTGAAAACCGTCAGCTGCGCCTAGACTACCCCGACTTTTTTGCAGCAATGGATGATGACTTTAATTCTGCCAAGGCCATTAGCGAACTCTTTACTATCGCCCGACAACTCAATAAATCCGACAGCGACGGTGAACGCAAAAAAATTGCCAGCGCACTGAAATCACTGGGCAATATTTTGGGTATTCTGCAGGATGACCCCGAACGCTTTCTCCACGGCGATAGTGACGGCAGCGACCATACCGCGATTGAAATACTGATGACACAACGCAACCAAGCGCGTCAAAACAAGGATTGGCAAAAAGCCGATGCCATCCGCGACCAATTAAACAACATGGGCGTGGAAATTGAAGATGCCGGCGGGGAAACCACCTGGCGATTGCGATAACTCGATAAATTTCTAAAAGATAGCAAAACAACCTTGGAAACGGTGTAAAAAAATTAAAATAACTATTTGACGAAAGCCTGAGGCATCAGTATGATACGCACTCCGCAACGGCAGAGAAATTGCGGGTGCGGTTAGAAAACAAAAAAATCGGAGCATAGCGCAGTCTGGTAGCGCATCTGGTTTGGGACCAGAGGGTCGGGGGTTCGAATCCCTCTGCTCCGACCATTTTTACTTTTCCTCGTGCGCTCGTAGCTCAACTGGATAGAGCATCGGCCTTCTAAGCCGAGGGTTGCAGGTTCGAGTCCTGCCGAGCGCGCCACTATCATTTTCAGACAATAAACGTTTATATGGTGGGTATAGCTCAGTTGGTTAGAGCGCTGGATTGTGATTCCGGAGGTCGTGGGTTCGAATCCCATTACTCACCCCATTTATGTTCTATTTATTGTAGGGAAAGCAAGGCTGTCGACGGTCTTCTGTGCAATTTGTTATCTTATTAAGTCGTCTTATCGACTCCATCTTATGCAAACTTTTTCACAGCGCGTTTTAGCTTGGTTTGAAAAATACGGCAGAAAACACCTGCCATGGCAGCAACAGGCAACACTCTATAAAACTTGGGTATCGGAAGTCATGCTGCAACAAACGCAGGTCAAAACCGTTATCCCCTACTTTAACCGTTTTATGCGCCGTTTCCCCGATATTTTAACGCTTGCTAATGCCAGTCAAGACGATGTCCTGGCACACTGGGCCGGGCTGGGTTATTATTCGCGCGCCCGGAACCTGCACAAATCCGCACAAATTATCCGTGATCAGTACCACGGTCTATTCCCGAACAATATAGAGGACGTTACCGCCTTACCCGGCATCGGCCGATCAACTGCCGCTGCCATCCTGGCATTGACGTTAAATCAGCGCCACGCTATTTTAGACGGTAATGTCAAGCGCGTTTTGTCGCGTCATCAACTGATTGACGGCAGACCCAACCGGTCGGCGACGCTGAAAAAACAGTGGGCGGTTGCCGAAAAATTGACGCCGCAACGCGCATGCGGTCAGTATACACAGGCGATGATGGACTTGGGTTCTCTCATCTGTACGCGCAGCAAACCCAAATGTCGCGAGTGCCCCGTTTACGTCGATTGCGGTGCTTATCAAAGCAACTGTATTGACGATTATCCCAACAAACAACCTAAAAAAACATTACCGGAAAAAAACACAACCATGCTAATCATTACCGATGATCAGCGTATTTACCTGGAAAAACGTCCGTCCAAGGGAATTTGGGGTGGATTGTGGTCACTACCGGAGGTCTCCGGGACAACCATTGCATGTTTTCTAAAGCGGCTCGGTTTATCCGAAGATGACAGGCAGCCGCTGGATACCTATACCCATACATTCACCCACTATAAATTGCACATTCAGCCATTGATTATTCGCGTTAATCATTTAAATACAGGATTTAGGCAAACTGAGGTAAAACAGCTGGGGTTGCCAAAACCCGTTCAGCACCTAATTTCGAATCTGCATTACTGATGCCTTAAGATTTTACAGTGGTGGTTTACTTTCTTATAATTATCGCTACAATAGTTGCCTTGATTGACAAATCGGAGCGTAGCGCAGCCTGGTAGCGCACTTGTCTGGGGGACAAGGGGTCGGAGGTTCAAATCCTCTCGTTCCGACCATTTTTCTTACACCGTGCTTTCCTTAAGCACCCAAAATTGCAGTCTCCACACCCAGTGACTCAGTAAGGAGTCGGCGTTTTGAGCACCACGCAACGAAGAAGTTGATCTGCGCAGGTGGTTTTGCAAAGTCTTCTAAAAAACAATATTGCTTATGCAAATTATCTACCTGGTTGTTTCTTTCCCCGACGATGCTGTCATTAACAAAATTTTGTCGCAGCTAAATGACGATCTCAGCCACCGACACGCCGTTACGCAATGTTTTTTCTACAGTGACGCTGTTGCCATCGGTGCCGTACAATGCTATTCCCATCAAACCAAAATACTGCTGAACTCATTGGATGAACACCATATCCCGTTGCGTTTGTGCAGCGCGGCCTTTCAGAGGCGTCATTACCAACTGAATTCGACCGTCAAACAAGCATTGACTTTTCAAGGATTGGGGCAATTTATCAACGAAGTGGCCCAATCTGACAACATACGCATTTTCTAGGGGTGCTGACTATGCGCGATACCTACCTGATTGCAATAACGCAAATACACAGTGAATTGGTTCTCAGAGAATATTTGGATATTGCCATTGTTGCCGCCTCCTACGACATACCGGCCATTATTTATTTGACTGAGCCTGTCGTGCGACAGCTGCAAATTAAACATTGTATTGACATGGAACAAACCTTCAAAATGATTGGTGATTTTAATATCGCCTTATTTTCCAACTGCACAACAGAAGAAAGATTATATCGACAATCTGTCATGCCGAGCCAATTAGACAAGCTGATTCAGGTAAGTCAGCATTACTTTCTGTTCTGATATCAACGATTTTTCACGGCACTACAACAAAAAACGTGTATAATGCCTCACCTTAAAAAGCCATTAAACAATTACTGCCCATGCGCGAAAATTTACGAAATATTGCCATCATCGCCCACGTTGACCACGGTAAGACAACGCTAGTTGACCAACTATTTAAACAATCGGGCTCACTGGACGAACGCGCTAAATTAGATGAGCGCGCCATGGACAGCGGCGATTTGGAAAAAGAGCGCGGTATTACGATTACAGCTAAAAACACAGCTATTCACTATAAAAATTACCATATTAATATTGTCGATACGCCGGGACACGCCGATTTTGGCGGTGAAGTTGAGCGCGTATTGTCGATGGTCGATTGCGTTTTACTGCTCGTAGATGCTGTTGACGGCCCCATGCCACAGACGCGTTTTGTCACCCAGAAAGCTTTTGCCTTGGGGTTGAAACCCATCGTCGTTGTCAATAAAATCGACCGCGACGGGGCGCGTCCCGAATGGGTTATTGATGAAATATTTGATTTATTCGACAATCTGGGAGCCACCGACGAACAACTTGACTTCCCGATTATTTACGCTTCTGCGGTTAACGGTTATGCCGGTCTGGAGGACGATGTCAGCGACGGTGACATGAGCCCCATTTTTGACGTTATTATCAACAAGGTGCCGGCACCCGATGCCGATGTTGAAGGGCCGTTTCAAATGCGGGTCAGTTCGCTCGGTTATGACAATTTTAAGGGGGTTATCGGTGTCGGACGCATTCAGCGCGGCCATATTACAAATAACACGATAATTACCCTGATTGATGGCAACGGAAAAACGCGCCAGGGTCGGATTTTGCAAATTTACACCTTTTTGGGACTGGATAGAATTGAAACGAATAGTGCTCAAGCCGGCGATATTGTCGCTATTACCGGCATTGACGACCTAAATATTTCCGATACCTTGTGTGACCCGCAGCGGGTAGAAGCGATGCCGTCCATTACGGTTGATGAACCGACGATGAGTATGATATTTCAGGTCAATACTTCACCATTTGCAGGGCAAGAGGGCAAATTTGTCACCTCGCGCCAAATTGGCGAACGTTTGAATAAAGAATTGTTGCACAATGTCGCCTTACGCGTGGAAGAAACCGAAGATCCGGACAAATTCCGCGTTTCCGGCCGGGGTGAATTGCATTTATCGGTACTGATCGAGACGATGCGGCGCGAAGGCTACGAACTCGCGGTTGGCCGTCCGGAAGTTATCTTGCGTGAAATCGACGGACAGATGCAGGAACCCTACGAATTTGTCACCCTTGATGTCGAAGAACAACACCAGGGCGCGGTTATGGAACAAATGGGACAGCGTAAAGGTGACTTACAACACATGGTGCACGACGGCAGAGGACGTATCCGTCTCGACTACATCATTCCCACCCGCGGCTTAATCGGCTATCAAACCGAATTTCTAACGACCACTTCGGGCACAGGCATCAAAAACCAGATCTTTGACCACTACGGGCCGATTAAGGCGGACGGGTTACGCAGCCGTGTTAACGGGGTACTGGTTTCCATGGCCAAGGGAAAATGTTTGGCTTTTTCTATTTTTAACTTGCAAGAGCGCGGGCGCATGTTAATCAGCCACGGCGACGAGGTGTACGAAGGACAAATTGTCGGCATCCACAATCGCGATAACGATTTGGTCGTCAATCCGTTAAAAGGCAAGCAGTTGACCAATGTTCGCGCCTCGGGATCGGACGAAAGCATTATTCTTACACCGCCAATCAAAATGAGTCTGGAGCAGGCACTGGAATTTATCCAGGACGATGAATTAGTCGAAGTTACACCGAAAGCTATCCGCATTCGCAAGAAGTTATTGACCGAAAACGACAGAAAACGCCAGGCGCGCTCGGCAAAGCCTTCTAAAAGCGACTAACCCAGGCCCGGCAGGCAATATCGGCATTGTTGAGTTAGGTGCGCAGCTTACCCCAAACAAAAATCTGACTATTAAGGTCGGTGCTGCCGGTAGTTTTGGCAAACGCCGCGGCGGTGAAGCCAATATCGGCATTAAATACGATTTTTAACTGTCATAAAAGTCAAACCCCCTTCTCCCTTTGGGAGAAGGGTTAGGGATGAGGGTAAAAACCTTTATCATTTCAATGAATTTTGAAATATCAGCCGCCTTGCCCTCACCCCAACCCTCTCCCAGAGGGAGAGGGTGTAAGGTTTTGGAAGAAAATAATATTGCGAAATATGTAGTTATCGTCCGTTTTTGCGTTAGTCTGTGCCGATCCCTGTCCACTTTCTGGATAAAACTGACCATCGTAAGCAACACAACCAAAAAGCAAAGCAACAATAATTAGGTAGCGCATCGTAGAGCTCCGATTGGTTTTTTCACCTATAAAAACCATATGATAATACAGTTGGACAGGGAAAACGATTATAATTGCCCTCGTTTCTGTTAGAATGGGGTCTTACCTCATATTAATCGACAGGCCACAAACCATGCGACCCAGTAAACGACAACATAACGAATTACGCCCCATTACTTTTACTCGAAACTTTACCCGACACGCCGAAGGCAGTGTTCTTGTCGAATGCGGCGCTACAAAAGTTATCTGCACCGCCAGCGTTGAAGAGCGCGTCCCCCCTTTCCTCAAAGGCAAAAAACAAGGCTGGGTAACGGCTGAATACGGCATGTTACCGCGAGCGACAAACAGCCGCAATGTTCGCGAAGCAGCCAGGGGCAAGCAGAGCGGGCGAACAATGGAAATTCAGCGCTTAATTGCTCGTTCACTGCGCACTGTTATTGATTTAAACACCTTGGGTGAACGCTCCATTACCGTTGATTGCGATGTTATTCAAGCGGACGGCGGCACGCGCACCGCCTCGATTAACGGCGGTTTTGTCGCTTTGGCCGACTGTATCAAATTGTTGTTGGAAAACGGCAAACTCGACAAAAATCCGCTGATCGGTCAAGTGGCGGCTATTTCGGTAGGCATTTTTAACGGCAATGCCGTTTTGGACTTGGACTATAGCGAAGATTCCAATGCTGAGACCGATATGAATGTTATTATGAACGAACACCATAAATTTGTCGAAATCCAAGGTACTGCCGAGGACAAAGATTTTTCAGGCGAACAACTGCAGCAAATGCTGACGCTGGCCGAAGGCGGCATCGCCGATATTTTAATTGAGCAACGTCGCGTTCTCGGGCTGGCGCAATAACGTCCATAGCCTAATCAGCCATGCCGCCATATGACCATTGTAGCCACCCACCAATCACCAGGAATACCTTATGCGCCAAGCGATTAAACAACTGGTTTTAGCCAGTAACAACCCGGGTAAAGTCGCCGAATTAAGCGATTTGCTGGCAAGCCTCGATATCGAAGTGATTCCGCAAAGTGCTTTTGACGTCGTTGATATTGAAGAAACGGGGACGACATTTGTCGAAAATGCCATACTAAAGGCCAAATACACCAGTAAAGTGACAGGACTACCTGCCCTTGCCGACGATTCGGGGCTGGTCGTACCGTGTTTAAACGGGGCACCCGGCATCTACTCAGCACGATACGCCGGCGAGCCTAAAAGTGACCGCAGGAATAACGACAAATTACTGAGAGAGCTCGCAGGCAAAGAGAACCGAAAAGCCGCTTTTGTTTGTGTCATGGTTTTGTGTCTATCTGATACGCACCCGCTGCCAATTATCACCGAAGGCATCTGGCAAGGCGAAATTAGCGAGATAGCGCACGGTGACGGCGGTTTTGGTTACGATCCGCTATTTTACGTCCCCACCCACAAAATGACTGCCGCCGAAATGGATAAAGCAGAGAAAAACCGCATCAGCCACCGCGCCAAGGCAACCCAGTCGCTGCTAACACAACTGACAATGCTTATGTAATGCCAACGTAATGGATTCACAACAATTTAACCAGCAACTGCTCGACGGTAATATTTCCAAGTTCGCCAAAACTTACTTGTTTTACGGACAAACGCCTTTTTTATCCGAAGAAAATGCCCGTTTGCTCGTTTTAGCGGCGAAAAACAACGGTTTTAGCTTGCGGGAAATCTTTTATATCGAGAATCGTTCGACGTTTCAGGCAATCTTCGATAGTTTGCATAGCCCGGGATTATTTGATCCGAAAAAAATGATTGAATTGCGCTTTGATACCGAAAAACCGACAAACAAGATCGGTGAACAAGTCGCCAAAATTGCCGCCCACCAGTCCGATAACCTGGTCATTATTCAGGCCGGTTCGCTTAACTACAACAGCCAAAAACAAAAGTGGTTTGCCGCTATCCGGCAACATGCCACGGCGGTGCTGTCAAAACCGATTTATGCCAACCAATTGCCCAACTGGATACACCAACGCGCTACCCATCTGGGCATTCAGCTACAGACGAATGCCCTTAAAAAAATCATGCGCTATTCCGAAGGCAATCTGCTGTGGACCAATCAGATTCTGATGCAGTTGGCAAACAGCGATTATCCTCAGCCTGTTCAGTCTGACGTTATCGACAATATGCTTGCCGATATGTCGGTGTTTCGCATTGAAGACTTACTGCAAGCCATTTTTAGAAAAGACAATAACGCAGTGAAAATTGTCGAAAAACTACGCAATGAAAACGAATCGTTGGTTTATATTGTCAGCATTCTCTATCGAGAATTTGATACCTTGTTAAATATTATGCAGTCGGGTCAATCTATTGAACAAGCTTGTAAAACACTGCGCATCTGGTCGTCTAAACAACGACAATACCGGACGGCGATAAAGTATTATGACATAGGGCAATGCCAATCGGTTTTGCGGCAATTGGCCCAACTGGACAAAATTAACAAAGGGCTGGACAAGGGCGACGGTTGGTTGCTGCTGGCCCATATCGTCGGTGATTTAATTATTATCGGAAGGCTTAATGCTTATGCTTAGAGCAAGGCAACCACATCCAATAGGCAAATGATTTATCAGAAGGCTTGTATAATGCAGTAGTACTCATTAATTGGCATAACTCCAAATTTATTCGCTGTCTCTACTATAGGAAGAAATCACTTATGGCACAATACGTTTATACCATGCAGGGTGTCGGCAAAGTTGTCCCCCCCGGCAAACACATCTTAAAAAATATTTATTTATCGTTTTTTCACGGTGCAAAAATCGGTGTACTGGGACTTAACGGTGCGGGAAAATCGACACTGCTTCGCATTATGGCTGGCATTGACACCGATATTGTCGGTGAAGCGCGTCCGCAAGCAGGACTTAATATCGGCTATTTGCCGCAGGAGCCTGAACTCGATCCGGACAAAACGGTCAAAGACATCGTTGAGGAAGCCGTTGATCATATTAAACGCGCTCAGGCCGAATTAGATGCTGTCTATGCCGCCTATGCCGACCCGGATGCCGACTTTGATAAACTCGCCGCCAAACAGGCTGAGTTGGAAAATATCATTACCGCAGCCGATGCCCACAACCTTGAGCGCAATTTGGACATAGCGGCCGACGCCCTGCGTTTGCCGCCCTGGGACGCAAAAGTCGAACATTTATCGGGCGGGGAAAAGCGTCGTGTCGCTTTATGTCGCCTGCTGTTATCCAAACCTGATATGCTGCTGCTGGATGAGCCGACCAACCACTTGGATGCGGAATCAGTGGCCTGGCTAGAGCGTTTTTTGCATGACTACACCGGTACGGTAGTTGCCGTGACCCACGACAGATACTTTCTTGATAATGTCGCAGGCTGGATTTTAGAACTCGACCGTGGCGAAGGTATCCCGTGGCAAGGCAACTACAGCTCATGGCTGGAACAAAAGGAAAAGCGCCTTGCCAGCGAAGAAAAACAACAGTCAAAACTTCGAAAAACCATTGCTCAAGAACTGGAATGGGTACGCCAAAACCCCAAAGGTCGTCGATCCAAAAATAAAGCGCGTTTGGAAAAATTCGACGAATTATCCAGTCAGGAATTTCAAAAACGCAACGAAACCTCGGAACTCTACATTCCACCCGGGCCGCGGCTGGGTAAAAAAGTGGTTCTGGCCGAAGGATTAACCAAATCATTCGGTGACCGTTTGCTGTACGAAGACCTGTCGTTTAACCTCCCTCCGGGCGGCATCGTCGGCATTATCGGACCCAATGGGGCAGGTAAATCGACCCTGTTCAATATCATGGTTGGTGATGAGAAACCAGACAGCGGCACTATAGAAATCGGCGAAAGCGTCCAGTTTTCCTACGTTAACCAATCGCGCAGTGATTTGGACGGTGAAAAAACCGTTTGGCAGGTTGTTTCCGATGGTTTGGACTTTATTCAAATTGGCAACGTAGCGCTTAATTCACGCGCCTATATCGGCCGCTTTAACTTTCGTGGCAGCGACCAACAGAAACGGGTTAAGGATTTATCCGGGGGTGAGCGCAATCGCCTGCACTTGGCAAATACGCTAAAATCGGGCGATAACGTTTTGTTACTGGACGAGCCGACCAATGATTTGGATGTTGAGACTTTGCGAGCTCTGGAAGAAGCGCTGTTGGTTTATCCGGGTTGCGCGGTAATTATCTCGCACGACAGATGGTTTTTGGATCGGGTTGCCACCCATATTTTGGCATTTGAAGGCGATTCCAAAACCGTGTGGTTTGAAGGTGGTTATTCCGACTACGAGGCAGACCGCAAAAAACGCTTGGGTCTGGATGCCGATCAACCTGTGCGGATAAAGTACAAAAAGTTAAAAACCTGATCGAAGAAGGCATTGCAGTATCGCTAATTGGCATAACGATAGTCATGCTAATTAATTTGCACTTTATCGACGCTTGCAAATTCCCAACCAGCGCACTCACTGTTATAATTAGTCGTTTTATTCAACTTAATAATTAAACCGAGTCATTACAAAAACACATGGAAAAAAGCTACAATCCCACAGTCATCGAAAGACAAGCACAGCAATACTGGTGCGACAACAATAGTTTCAAAGCGATTGAAGACCCCAACAAGGAAAAATTCTACTGCCTGTGCATGTTCCCCTACCCCAGCGGTAAATTGCACGTTGGCCACGTTCGAAACTACACTTTGGGCGATATTATCTCGCGCTATCAACGCATGCAGGGGAAAAATGTCATGCAGCCGATGGGTTGGGACGCTTTTGGGCTACCCGCCGAAGGAGCAGCCATTAAAAACAACCGCGAGCCTGCCGAATGGACATACGCCAACATTGACTACATGAAAAAACAGTTGCAATCGTTGGGTTATGGCTACGATTGGTCACGCGAGTTGGCGACTTGCAAACCGGATTACTACCAGTGGGAACAGTGGTTTTTCACCCGCCTGTACGAAAAAGGTCTGGTCTATAAAAAAATGTCAGAGGTTAACTGGGATCCGGTCGATAATACCGTACTCGCCAATGAACAAGTGATCGACGGACGCGGTTGGCGCTCGGGAGCATTGGTAGAAAAACGCGAAATCCCGCAGTGGTTTATCCGCATTACCGACTACGCTGAAGAGCTGCTGACAAGCCTTGATGACCCCGATATGGAATGGCCTGAAAAAGTTAAAACCATGCAGAAAAACTGGATCGGCAAATCGGTGGGGTTGGAAATTGATTTTACCGTCAATGGCTACGATAAACCGTTGCGCGTTTTTACCACCCGGCCTGATACGCTTTACGGCGCAACCTTTATGGCAGTGGCGTACAATCATCCGCTGGCCAAACAACAGGCCAAAAACAATCCCGAGTTAGCGGCATTCTGTACGCAAATTTCCAAAGCCTCAACGGCCGAAGCCGATATTGAGAAGATGGAAAAACGCGGCATGCTCACCGGATTGACGGCCACACATCCGCTCACCGGCAAACACATTCCCATTTTGGTCGGCAACTTTGTTTTAATGACCTACGGCACCGGTGCCATTATGGCGGTGCCGGCTCACGACCAGCGCGATTTTGAGTTTGCGAAAAAATACAACTTGCCGATTACACCCGTCATTTCTCATCCCGAAGATTTTGACTGGCAAAGCGCATGGACGGAAAAAGGCACAACGATTAACTCTGGTGAGTTTAACGGATTGGACTACCAGACCGCCTTTGAAAAAATTGCCGACAAATTGATCAGACAAGGCATTGCCGAGAAAAAGATTAACTATCGCCTGCGCGATTGGGGTGTTTCACGCCAACGCTATTGGGGCGCACCCATTCCGTTTTACATTAACAAAGACGGTGAAAACGAACCCGTGCCGTTGGCCGACTTGCCTGTCGTGTTACCTGAAAATGTACACTTTGATCCGACCGGTGCATCACCGATTAAATCCATGCCCGAATTTGTCAATGCGATCAATTCGGCAACGGGCGAAGCAGTCCAACGCGAAACCGATACGTTTGACACCTTTATGGAAAGTTCCTGGTATTATGCCCGTTACGCTTGCCCCGATAGTGCCGATGCCATGCTTGATGAACGCGCTAACTATTGGCTGCCGGTCGATCAGTATATCGGTGGTATTGAGCATGCGATTTTGCACTTATTGTACGCCCGTTTTTACCACAAATTACTGCGTGATGAGGGGTTGGTACAGTCGGATGAACCGTTTAAAAATCTGTTGACTCAGGGCATGGTCGTTGCGCCCACTTACTATCGTGAAAAAGCAGACGGCAGTCACGTTTACTACAACCCCGACGATCTGGATATTGTCCGCGATGATAAAGGACGCATTACCGGTGCAACGTTGCTCGCCGATGGCAAACCAGTTACGGTGGGCAAAGTTGAAAAGATGTCCAAATCAAAAAACAATGGTGCCGACCCACAAATACTGATAGACCAATACGGTGCCGATACGGTACGTTTGTATATCGCCTTTACCGCACCACCAGAGCAATCGTTGGAATGGTCGGATGCCGGTGTCGAAGGAGCATACAAGTATTTGCGCAAGGTATGGCACTACGCCGAGCGCTATCAAAATGCCATTGTCAACGCTAACAGCAACATAAAAATAACAGATAAACCCCTGAGGGATATTCGCCGCAATATTCACCACGCCCTGCAACAGGCAACTAATGACTTTGCCCGTCAGCAATTTAATACGGTGGTGTCTGCCTGTATGAAAATTTACAACGCTGTTGCCGATATTGACGGCGATAGCGATGAAGCCAATACTTTGCGCCGTGAAGGCTACCGCATTTTGTTGCTCTTACTGTCACCCATTGCGCCGCACATTGCTTATGCCTTGTGGTCCGAATTACATTACCAAGGTGAATTGTTAGACACAGCTTGGCCAACCGTCGATGATAGTGCCTTGGTACAAAGTGAAATCGAAATAGCAGTACAAGTCAACGGCAAAATGCGCGGCAAAATCCTTATCGCTGCCAATGCCGATAAGGATGACATTATCACCGCCGCCCTTGCCAACGACAACGTGAAAAAATTCACCGCCGATAAGGCGTTAGTGAAAACGATTGTTGTACCGAAAAAACTGGTTAATCTGGTAGTAAAAGGTTAATTTTAGGCTGATTTTATCCCGACCTGCATCCGCGCAAGCGGTCATTCCTGCGCAGATGGAAAAATGGTTTTAAGATAATACTAGAATGTCTCAGGCCGCATATAGGGAAACAGCAAAACATCGCGGATTGAGGCAGCATCAGTAAATAACATCACCAAACGATCAATACCGATACCTTCACCGGCGGTCGGTGGCAGTCCGTATTCCAAGGCACGAATGTAGTCGTGGTCGTATTGCATGGCTTCATCATCCCCTTCGGCTTTAGCCTGCATCTGTTCGGCAAAGCGTTCGGCTTGGTCTTCGGGGTCATTTAATTCCGAGAAGCCGTTGGCGAGTTCACGTCCGGCGATAAATAACTCAAAACGGTCGGTGACGTTGGGATTGTCATTGTTACGGCGTGCCAGCGGTGAAACCTCGGCAGGATAATCGATAATAAAGGTGGGTTGAATGAGTAAATCTTCTACCGTCTCCTCAAAAACAAATGTTTGTAACTGTGCCAGGCTTAAATCTGCGGGCAATTTTAAGCCCAAACGTTCGGCTAATTGCCTGATCGCTTCAATACTGACCAAATCATCGTGTGATACATTGTCTAGATATTTCACCACCGCATCATTTATGGTCAGACGGGCAAACGGCTGTTCAAAGTCAATTGTCTGCCCTTGGTAAGTGATGCTGTAATTGCCCTTGCCGTTAACACGTTCGGCGATTTCGCGCATTAAAACTTCGGTTAAATCCATCAGGTCATTGTAATCGGCGTAGGCCTGATAGAACTCCAGCATGGTAAATTCAGGGTTGTGACGGGTGGAAACGCCTTCGTTTCTGAAATTGCGGTTGATTTCAAAGACGCGGTCAAAACCGCCGACAACCAAACGTTTCAAATACAATTCAGGGGCGACACGCAAAAATAATTCCATATCCAAGGCGTTGTGATGAGTGGTAAAAGGACGCGCCGTCGCCCCACCCATAATGCTGTGCATCATCGGGGTCTCAACTTCTAAAAAATCGCGGTTTTCAAAGAAACGACGAATAATACCAATAATGTTTGCCCGCATTTTAAATAAATTACGCGACGCTTCATTGGTAATTAAATCGACATAACGCATGCGGTAGCGCTGTTCCTGATCGGCAAGTCCGTGAAATTTTTCAGGCAACGGACGCAGCGATTTGGTTAGCAATTGAATATCGTTGACCTGTAAAGTCAGCTCTCCCGTGCGGGTTTTAAACAGTGTACCGGTCGCACCAATGATATCACCGACATCCCAGTGTTTGAATTGACTGTTGTAAAACCCTTCCGGCAAGGCATCGCGCTGCACGTAAAGCTGAATGCGGCCGCTAACGTCTTGCACTTGGGCAAAACTGGCTTTGCCCATAATGCGTTTGGCCATCAGGCGACCGGCAATGCTAAATGTACCCGCTTCGACAAGGGCCTCACTGTCTAATTCGTCGTATTGTCTGTGTAACTCACCGGCTTTATGTTTCGGACGAAATTGGTTGGGAAAAGCGATACTGTTTTCACGCAGTGCCGACAGTTTTTTACGACGTTCGGCAATCAATTTGTTTTCATCAACGAATGCTTTAGGTTGTTGTGATTGATTAGTTTGCTTTTGTTTACTCATGGTTTTCTCTTAATGACTTAAATTTTATCGGCTTATCCCGTTCCCGACGAGAGGAAATAATTATTTGTACCCGTAGCCGTAGAAAGCGGGTGACTTACACACCTTGCTTTAAACTGGCTTGAATGAATTTATCCAAATCACCGTCAAGTACCGCTTGGGTATTGCCGGTTTCAACGCCGGTACGCAGGTCTTTGATACGGCCGGAATCGAGCACATACGAACGGATTTGACTGCCCCAGCCAATATCGGATTTACTGTCTTCCAGTGCTTGGTTCTCGGCGTTGCGTTTCTGCATCTCCAATTCGTACAATTTGGCTTTTAACTGCTTCATTGCCGTATCCTTGTTTTGGTGCTGTGAACGCCCGTTTTGACATTGCACCACCGTATTGGTGGGCAGGTGGGTAATACGCACTGCCGATTCGGTTTTGTTAACGTGCTGACCACCGGCCCCGGAAGCACGATAAACATCAATACGCAAATCGGATGGGTCAATCTTCACCTCGAAACTGTCATCAATTTCCGGGGAAACAAAGACTGAGGCAAATGAAGTGTGACGCTTGGCATTGGCATCAAACGGTGACTTTCGCACCAAACGATGTACGCCGATTTCCGTGCGCAACCAACCGTAGGCATACTCTCCTTGAATATGGGCTGTAGCGGATTTAATGCCGGCCACATCGCCCGGAGAAACTTCGATCAGCTCCGCTTTAAAGCCTTTGCTTTCGGCCCAGCGCAGATACATGCGCAAAATCATATTAGCCCAGTCTTGAGCTTCCGTCCCACCGGATCCCGATTGAATATCCAAATAGGCATTGCTGGCATCGGCTTCACCGCTGAACATACGCTGAAACTCCAATTGCTCGAGTTGCTTAGTGGCTTCATCCATATCGGCTTGCACCGCTTCGACGGTCTCAGCGTCGCCTTCCTCTGCAGCAATATCCAACATTTCTTCGGAATCGGCGAAGGTGCTGCGGATAAAATCCAAACTACTGACCAACTTTTCCAAACCGGTCTTTTCCTGTCCTAACTTTGCTGCCTCATCGGGATTATTCCAAATGTCAGGTTGTTCGAGCTCACGACTAACCTCTTCCAAACGCTCGGCTTTTTCATCGTAGGCCATATGGCTGCGCAAAGCTGATTCGCGAATTAGTCCGTCTTTAATTTGTTCAAATAAATGATTAAGTTCCATTAGCCTTTAGCTGCATTTAATTAGGTTGGCCATTATAGCAAATCTTTCAATCGGTTTGTCCTTATTTTGACACAACGCACAAGGTAAATGAAGGCTTTGATAAACCTTCTATTAATATCTGCTGAACAACACTTGAAAAGCGTATTTTCGCCCAGACATCAAGTATAGGTACTAGTCAGTTATATGCGTCTAGTCAATATGAAGTCCATACATGAGAGAGGTATAAAGATGAACAAGTTAACACCGCACGGTAGTATTTTTGATCACTTTTTTAACGAGGCAGCGCCGGGATTTTTTATCCGTCCCTTGCACGGTGATGGGTTGCCGGACGCCGGACAAATTAAAATTGAGGTCAGTGAGCAAGACGATGCTTTTGCGGTTACAGCCGAAATTCCAGGGGTTGCCAAGGAGGACATTGATGTATCGGTTGAAGATGCCGTGGTTACTATTCGCGCTGAAATTAAACAGCACGACGCCCATAAGGAAGGCGATAAAGTGTTGCGCAGTGAGCGCTACTACGGCGTAGTGTCGCGCAGTTTTCAATTACCGGCTAGGGTCAGCGCCGGCTCGGCCAAGGCGACCTACGATAACGGCGTGCTAAGGCTGACGTTGCCGAAGCAAAAAGAAGAACAAGGTACGAAGGTCATGATTGAGTAATAGGGGCTTTGCAAAATGCCTGCACAGTTCCCGAAAGTGCTTTTTTGGCTTTGTTGCGCGGTGCTCATCCCCCCTCGGCTGCTGCGTGGTTTTTACGAGAGAAAAAAGTCCTAAACCAAGGTTTAGGACTTTTTTTAACAACTCGCAACACCCCCATAATTAGAAAAGTGCTGCTAGTCAATAAAATGACTACAATCAGTAAATCGGGCTGTAAGCAGCCTGCTCGTTGCCTTGTTCAATCGCACGAATGTAGATCTCCACCCGACGGTTCTGCGCACGTCCCTGACGGGTAGCGTTACTGGCAATCGGGTACGACTCACCGTAACCTGTTGCAACGATACGACCCCTGACAACGCCCTGACCTGCCAGATAATTGGCAACAGATTCCGCACGTCTTTGCGACAACGACATGTTATAAGACGCATCACCGGTGCTGTCGGCATGACCCAACGTATGAACAGCTGTCTTGTTATATTTATTAACAACGGCGGCAATGGAGCTGAGATACCCCCTTACACCACCCTTAACGTTTGCACTGTCAACTGCGAAAGTGATGGCGTTGGGTAAAACTAACTTGATTGTTTTTTGATCAACACGCACTACCGAAATACCCGAAGAACGCAACGCTTTTTCCAACGCCTGTTGTTGATTGTCCATATAGCGAGCGATGGCACCACCAGCCAAAGCACCCAAAACCGCGCCGACATAGCGACCGTTTTTATGGTGTATTTGATGTCCAACCACACCACCTAGAACGGCACCGACACCCGCACCGACAGCTGTTCTTTGATTGTCGGTCATCACACACCCTGTCAGCAGGGAAGCAATACCCAAAGTAAGCACAGTTTTTTTAAATTTCATACGTTTTTCTCCTATTTGATTAACTGCTATTCTCTCGCCATTCTAACATATTATTTTTCCTTAAAACACTTCAAAAACATTGCATCTCCATAGCTAAAAAATCGAAATTTTTTGTTAATAGCAAACTGATAAGCACTTTTTATTGTTTCATAACCGGCAAAAGCCGAGACCAACATCAGCAAACTGGACTTGGGTAAATGGAAATTGGTAATCAGGCCATCGACGATTTCAAAAGGAAAGCCGGGGCGGATAAACAGATTGGTATCACCTGAAGAATGAACCAATGTTCCATTTTGTGCCGCTGATTCCAAAGCACGTATACTGGTGGTTCCCACAGCGATAACGCGCCGATTCTCACGTTTGGCCAAATTGACAGCTTTTTTTGTCTGCTCGGGAATTTCAAACAACTCAAAATGCATTTGGTGCTCATCCAGATTCTCTGCCTTAACCGGTTGGAATGTCCCCGCTCCAACGTGCAAGGTAATATTGACAATATCAATGCCTCTCTCTCGTAGTCGAGACAACAACGCGTCATCAAAGTGCAACCCGGCCGTCGGTGCAGCAACAGCCCCCGATTTTTCCGCATAGACCGTTTGATAGCGCAACAAATCGTCAGCATTGGTCTGCCGACGGATATAAGGTGGCAGGGGAATATCACCATCATTCCGAGTCAAAGAAAACCAATTGCTTGCCCTGCTATCAAGTTTGAGGACAAAAAACACCCCTTGACGCTCTACCACCGTTGCCGACTGATTGGCTATATGAATTTGACTGCCGACCTTAGGAGAACGATTGGAGCGAATCATACACGATGCCACCCTGTCAGAATGAATGCGCTCGACAAAAATTTCCAGTTGTCCACCGGATATTTTTTTTCCAAACAGTCGAGCCGGTATCACTTTGGTATTATTAACAACCAATACATCACCCGGCATCAGTTCATCGTCTATCGCGGTAAAAGTTGTCGGGATAAAAGTTGTCTCGTCTTCTACTTTCAGCAATCGACTCGCCGTGCGTGCTTTAGCCGGAACTTGGGCAATCAGCTCTTCGGGCAAATCAAAATCAAAATCCGATAACGTATAGGGCAAGGCACGATAGCGTTTATTAAATCCAGGCATAGTCTTCGGCTAAATAAAAAGACGTATTTTACCTGTAGTCACAGCGTAATGCACTGTTTGATGAAAATGTTATTGTATAAACGATTAGTAGAGCATGGCCCTATAGTGCTATGAATTAACTTTTGATGCAACGCTGTAGCAAATGTTAATTCATGTCACTATAACATCCCCTATTGGACAGTATGTCAATAGCATGATAACATCCACAGCTGAACTCTTAACAGGCAATTTAGTCACTTACTATGTTGAAAAATCAGCTCAAGAAAAAAAAATCATTATACCTTGTTGCGTTCGTTGTCGTTTGTCTGGTTGGGTGCACTTTACAATATTTTCTTTGTTGTAAAGACGACAAGCGTCATCCGAATCAACCCGCCCATATAGCAAAAAGCCTACAACCGACAACAGCTGAGTTGATTCATCCAACAACCGATACGAGTATGACAACTCCCACTGATAAGGTAAAAATAACGGACGCCCAACCAGCCAAACAGATAACAAACAGCGCAACCGGCACCGCATCAGATCCTACAAAGACGACAGCCAGTACTAAAAGTCATGAGGCAAGTCATGAGGCAAGTCATGAGGCAAGTCGTCGGGCAAGTGAGGCATTGAGCGGTACGGCCACCGTGACCGAGAATCCATCAACACAAAACTACCCATTAGTTATTACCGATAATAAGGAGACGCTGTTAACGGTCCAAGACAACATCACTTTTTCCGAAGGCAGCGCACAACCCAACCCCATCCCATCCGCTGTTAAAACGGCACTGAAAAAGCTGCCGACAATTGTACCCGGCAACAAAACACTAAGTATTACCGGCTACTACCGAAGTGATGAAAAAGCACCCAAGGGTTATATCAATATGGGTATCGCTCGTGCCAATGCGATTAAAAAGTGGCTGGTAGCAAACCGCTGTCAACCGAAGCACCTTGAACTAAAGTCTCAAAGAATACTGTCTTTGCCCGGTGAGGATACAGACCACCGTATCGCCTTACAGTTTTTGGTTTTAGATAAAAGCAAATAAAAGTAACCCGTTGAGTTGACTATTGACAAATATAGTGAAATAGTTTGGTTTCTACACTTGCAACAGAAGTTGTTGGGCTTGCCGTCGAAGACAGTCCCTCACCTAGTCACTAGGTGAGGGACGGCGAGACGGCATAACGCCGTAGTAGGAATAAAACTATCTCACTATAACGTTTAAATTTATTCATTGAGGAGAATATTATGTGTTGGATTATCCCTGTAGTGGTCGGTCTGGTCACTGTGATTTTGGGTTATTTTTTAGGTAAAGCGTTTCCTGAAGATAACGGGGAAGTCACTCGCTTGAGTGAGGAAAATAGCGATTTACGCAACCAATTGACAACCTGTGAAATCAGCAAAGCGGAATTAATTGTTGAGTCCGAGAATTTAGCTGCACAACGAGCAGAAAACCAAGATAAAATTGACGACCATATTGTTAAATCACACCCCAGTTATAAAGCTCTGCTGGACAAATATCAAAAGGTAAAGAATGCTGCCGTTTCAGTACCGAGTGAAACCGGCGGAGATCAACACCCCAACTTGGCACAACTCAGCGAAGAAAACGCTCGGTTAACCGCACAGCTAAGCAAGCAACAAAACGGTAACAGTGATGCCGATACTGATATCAGCTCACACCCTGAATTTATCAAGCTGCAACAACAATACGATGAAAGTAATCGGCAAAAAGCGTCGATAGTAACTCGGTTAGAGGAAGAAAAAGACCAATTAAGAGAACAGCTGAAAGTTTACGAAGAACAATTAGAAGAAGCCCAAAAAGAACAGGCAGGCGCCATCAATTTACGCAAAGTCAATACGCTCAATCAGACGGTTGCCAAAATTAACCGTGAAGAAACACCAACTTCAGAGACATCGCATGACTCAGTCGTGCTTGGACTGAAAAACGCCAACAGTCAACCGAATGATGACAACTTCGATGCCGAAACAGCCAAAAAAATCTTCGGTAAAACAATCTATGCAAACGATTTGACCATCATTGACGGCATCGGCCCCAAAATAGCCGAACTTATGAACCAGACGGGTATTACAACTTGGGAAAAATTGGGCAATACCTCGGTAAAAACGTGTCGAGAAATACTAAGAAATGCAGGCGGACGCTTCGCTGCCCATAACCCACAAACCTGGCCGCGGCAGGCAAAATTAGCTGCACAGGGGCAATGGCAAGCATTATTTGATTGGCAAAAGCAATTAGATGGCGGGCGGGAAACAACTTAGGTAGAAGGCGTTACATGCGCTACAAAACTATCTGCACAAATTCCAAGCGTATTTTTTGGATTTTGTTGCGTCGCACCCGACATCCCGGCTAGCGGTAAAACCCTGACCACTTCCCGTGGCCAGGGTCATTTTCTCACTATAAACAAATGGCTTACTCGGATTCAATCGATGACATTTTCTCAGCTAAAACAGCGAGCAATGTTTCGAATGACTTTTCAAAGGCAATCACACCATCGCGTTCCAATGTTTGCGTCATTAAATCCAAATCAACGCCATACTGCGGCAATAATTCGATCAGTGCCTTGGCCTCCGGAATATCGAGTGTAATCGTTTCAGCTATCTTGCCGTGGTCTTTAAACGCTTCATACGTCACCGGAGGTACCGTGTTAACCGTATCTTTGCCTATCAACGATTCCATGTAAAGCACATCGGAATAGCCGGGGTCTTTGGTACTGGTACTGGCCCACAACAACCGCTGTGGTTTTGCACCAGCTTTTTCCAGTTGTTTCCACGCCTCGCTGTCAAGCAGTTGTAAATAGGCATCATAAGCCAATCGGGCGTTGGCAATTGCTACTTTACCTTTCATTTCGGGATTGGTATTTTCCAGTACCTTATCAGCAGCTGAGTCAATCCGAGAAATAAAGAAACTGGCAACGCTGCGAATCTTATCAACGGGTAACGCCATGTCGACGCGTTTTTGCAATCCGCGCATGTATGCCTTGAACACTTCAACGTAACGCTCTATCGAAAATAGCAGGGTGACATTGATATTTAGACCCAAATAAGTCAGTTGTTCTATCGCCAACAACCCCTGCGCCGTACCGGGTACCTTAATCATGGCATTAGGTTGATTCAACTTTTGATGCAGCGTCAACGCTTCATCAATCGTTTTTTCAGCATCATAAGCCAAGTCAGGCGAGACCTCCAAACTGACCATTCCATCGCTACCGTTACTATTGTCATAAACCGGGCGCATTGCCTGACAAGCTTCAACAATGTCTCTAATCGCCAATGCAAAGAAAGCCTCTTTTGGCGTTTCAACCCGTCCTTTTAGCGTCTTTAAATAATCGAGATAACCCGGATGGTTGCTCGCCAGTGCTTTTTCAAAAATAGCGGGATTAGAAGTAATGCCCCGTAAATCGTCTTCATCAATTAAGCGCTGTAATTTGCCCGACTCGATCATATCGCGACTAATATTGTCATACCAAACGCTCTGGCCAAAAGCCGACAGGTCGGCAATCGGGTTATTCGCATTATTGACACCATCTGCCGAACTTTTTTCAGCATTATCAGGGCGTACTGTTCTTGTTGCCTCAGTTTTCGTTACCTTAGTTTTACTCTCCTCAATCCCCAGATTGTCATTCATACGCAGGGCCGGCACTGCATCACCGACCGCCCGAGGAACATAAACGCGTCCTTTGTCAGGATAATTCTTTTTAGCCTTTTTCCTACCTTCGTCTTTTGTCGTTGGTCGCTTCGTTTTCTGATTTTCCTGAGTCGATTCAACCTGTTGAGCTGATGCCTTATCAGGCTGCTTGGCAAAATCAGCCTTGCCCGCACCGCGAATCGCATCCTCACTGACCGGGCGACCTTGGCGAATTTTTTCTTTATCTTTAGCATATGGGTTGACAAATGGCTTAGCGACTTTCTTATCAGCTTTATTCGTCTTATCTGCCTTATCTACCTTATTTGTCCGCTCTACTGGCTGATTTGATTGACCGCTTTTTCCATGACCATTTCGACTGCCGGTTTTCTTGACCTGTTTTTCCGTCGGTGGTTTCTTATTACTTGTGGTCTTACCGGTTTTTTTATCGATCGTTTTGTTGGTATTTTTTCTACCATCACTCACTTTATTATTTTTGCCGGAAGGTCTTTCTTTCTTGCGATTACGTTGACCGTTCTTTTTGTGTCCCTCACCACGTGAATACTTTTCTTTGTCCGCTTTGTCCGCTTTTTTTCCAGCATCATCTTCCGTTTTCGCCGTTTTCATTTTTTTTGTCGACAAAGACAATGACTCATCACCAATGCCCAAAACACGCTTAATCAGTTTAAAGAAACCTGCCTTAGGTTTGGGTGGCGGTGCGGACGGGCTGATATCAGCGACCATGGCTTCTTGTCGCACCTCAACCTCACCACCGGGTGCCGATGTCTGCTCTTCGACTTCCTCACTGGCTTTAAAATCACGCAACATATTGTAACTACTTAATCCGTCAAAGCTTTCATTATCATGACGAACACGCTGAATATCGTAATTTGGTGTTTCAAGCGTATCGTTGGCAAGAATCAAGACGCTAACCTGATTATTTTTTTCTATATCGGTAATAGCTTGTCGCTTCTCGTTTAATAAAAACGTAGCAACACTAATCGGCAATTGCACAATCACTTTGGTTGTCATGTCCTTATTGGCATCTTCTTCGATAAGGCGCAAAACGGACAAAGCTACTGATTGTATGGAGCGAATGCTCCCCTGTCCCTTACAGCGAGGGCACACCGAATGGCTTGCCTCATCAATCGAGGGCCGCAGACGCTGACGTGACATTTCAAGCAGGCCAAATTTGGAAATGCGAGCCAACTGAACGCGGGCCCGATCAATGCGGATAGACTCTTTAATTTTTTCCTCGACTTGGCGGCGATGCTTGGCTTCGTACATATCGATAAAATCGACGACAATCAATCCACCGATATCGCGCAAGCGGAGTTGTCTGGCGATTTCTTCGGCTGCCTCTAAATTGGTATGAAGTGCCGTTTCTTCGACATCTCCCCCCTTGGTGGAACGGGAAGAGTTAATGTCGATGGAAACCATTGCTTCGGTATAATCGATCACGAGCTCACCCCCCGAAGGCAAGCGCACACTGCGACCGTAAGCAGAGTCAATTTGTGCTTCTATTTGATAGCGCGTAAATAGGGGTAATTCGTCTTTGTACAGTTGCAGTCGCTTTAATTTATCCGGCATCACCAGTGACATAAAGCCGTGAGCACGCCGATAAACCGATTCGTCATCAATGATAATTTGGGCGATATCGTCGCGGAAGTAGTCGCGCAAGGCGCGAACGATGATATTGCTTTCCTGATAAAGCAAAGAACCCACTTCAGCCTGCTCGTAAGCATCGACAATGGCACGCCAAACCTGCATCTGATAGTCCAGATCCCACTGCAGTTCTTCATAATTGCGACCGACACCGGCAGTACGAACGATAACGCCGACATTTTCAGGCACACTGACCTCATCCAACGCCTTGCGCAACTCGCGTCGCTCAGTGCCTTGTACGCGTCGGGAAACGCCGCCACCGCGGGGATTATTGGGCATAGCAACCAGATAACGACCGGCCAAACCGATATAAGTGGTCAGTGCCGCTCCTTTGTTACCGCGCTCTTCTTTTTCTACTTGAACCATGACTGCCTGACCTTCGCGTATCAACTTTTTATAGTCAGGTCTGCCATTTTTACCCACAGCCGTCGAACCGGAAAAATAATCTTTCGAAATCTCTTTTATCGGTAAAAATCCGTGACGATCAGCACCGTAATCGACAAAAGCCGCCTCCAAACTGGGCTCTACACGGGTTATTTTCCCCTTGTAGATATTGGCTTTTTTCTGTTTAGAATTAATAGGTTCAATATCTAGATCATATAACCTCTGTCCATCGACAAGGGCAACGCGCAACTCCTCTCGCTGCGTTGCATTGATTAACATACGTTTCATTTAATAATTTCTCCGAAGCGTGCAAGCGTATAAGCATCGGTGTCATCTTTAACAAATTACTTGCGTTATATTGCAAAACAATGCCCTCGCGCACGTTGATTTAACTGTTGCGGCAAGTTAAAAACTAGCCACATCTGTGATTGGTGGAACCCTGTAAAAGTTGGTCCCTTAGTTTGATTAATTGCCGATTTACAATTACCGGCAACAATAAGCCTATCAATTTTTTGAATAATCAATAAGCTATAAAAAAATCATCTGGTTACGTAAAAAAATCTACGAAGCCTGACTATAGCAGTGTTTGTTTAAATAAGCAAGTGGTAATAATTCGCCACGATGGCAATCATCTTATATGACTAAACAGGCATTGTCGAATGATGCATTTCACAACCAGTCAGGTTACTCAACCTTAGGCAAATAAGGCAGGGTGCCACCTTGATTGACATCAGCTTTAATGGAATGCTGCAACATTCTACTGACATCTTGCCGAGTGACTTGAGTTGCCGGTTTACTGGTACCAGTCCGGGCATTTTTCTGCAAGTAAATTCGGTGACTACCTGGTTGCTCTGCAACTGCGTTACGGTGACGTTTCGTTTTACTCGAGCGTCTGGCTGCAACACTGCTTTGCCCATCGAATTCTGTGCTAACATTTGCGCTTCTGTCAGCAGCACTCATCTGATAATCTTTTTGCCAAAATACGCGCTGCCGCGCCTGCTCCAGCGAATTATCGAACACTGTCTTGGTTTCTTCGACAACGATATCGGCGTAATCAACCGGTTTCATACGCCGACTAATGACATTGACCGGCGTTCCCACCGACACGTATTCAAATAGGTCTTCGACATCGTGACGGCGCATGCGAATACAACCGTGCGAACGACGCTGCCCGATACTCCAGGGTTTGTTGGTACCGTGAATTAAAATACCGGAAAAGCCCAACCGCAGAGCACGAGTTCCCAGCGGGTTATTGGGACCGGCAGGATACACTTTTCTAAGCGTTTGACCCCTGCGGGCCGCTTCTCTAATAATCGACGGTGGTGGTGTCCAGGTAGGATGTTTGCGCTTGTGGACTATCGACGTTATCCCTCTCGGTGTTGACCATCCGCTTTTACCAACGGCAATAGGATAGGTCACTACCGTGTTATTATCGGGAAAATAATACAGGCGCATCTCCGCCACGTTGACGACCAGGCCGACATGAGGAACATCCGGCAACCGATAAGCCGTCGGAATAACAACCGATGTTCCTGTGCGCAGGCGCTTGCGACTCAATTTAGGGTTGGCGCGGCGAATTTCGTTATAACCGACACCATAGCGGATGGCTAGGCGAGCTAAGTTATCTCCTTTACGAGATAATACTGTCTGCATCTCGCCGACAACCGTTGTATCATCATCAATGGTAAATTTTGCCGCATTAGCCGGCACTATTGCTACAGCTAACGACAAACAAAGACCCAAAACGCCAAGAAAACGCATAAACCACTCCAATAATCAATATGTAAACTCCGGCAGATTATAGCATGAAAATTTTTTAATCAAAACGCGATATTGCAACAATGAAAAACGTTGTAAAGTTTTCCGAGTGATAATATCCGTGTCAGTCAATCTTCTTATAAACCCTTTTTGCAATTAAACGACAATATAACCCATTGTCAGATATCAATATTTATTACTTTCCAGAGAATGAATGTTCAGCGAACAAGCAGTTAAATCGACCAAATCAAGGGTTTTTATAGACTTTTATAGAGAAATTAGGGAAAATTAGACCCCGAGAAGACGTTGACAAACCCGACAAAGCGACCGGACGGTTCTATTTTGAATTTATCCAGCAGTTAACCCTTGCTGGGGCGTACGGGAGAAAAAAACGACAGTCCCTACACCTAGTAACGGGCTGAGGGGTGAGGTTTTCGATGACTGCGCAACAAAAAATTTGAACTAAGCCGGCGGTTTTGCAAAGCCTTCTCCCAAATAATACATTTAAGAAAACGTCAGACTTAACGCTTTAGTGAAAAGGCACCAGGTGCTTGCCGATTTTCGACCTGTATGCTTGCATGCTTGTACTAATATCTTATCTGGGCATATGGCTATCGGTAACAACTAAGGAAAAATGATATGAGAATACTCGTCCTGAACGGACCCAATTTGAATTTACTCGGACAGCGAGAACCTGACCGGTATGGCAGTACCACCCTGAAACAAATTCATGAACGCATGCTGTCACTATCGGGAGAGTTGGGTAGTCATTTAACTTTTTTTCAAAGCAATCACGAGGGTGAACTAATTGATGCCCTTCACGATGCTCAGAAGAATAAAATTGACTTTATTGTTTTTAACCCTGCAGCGTTTACCCATACCAGTGTTGCCTTGCGTGACGCTTTGTTGGCGGTCGACATCCCATTTATTGAAATTCACCTGTCTAATATCTATCAGCGTGAAACGTTCCGCCACCATTCCTATTTTAGTGATATCGCCAGTGGTGTCATCTATGGTTTTGGAGCACACGGTTACGAAATGGCACTGATCGCTGCTCATCATGAGTTTGCAGAAAAATCTTAAACTTTTTTCATTAAGAGGAATCTAAATGGATATTAAAAAAATCAAAGAATTAATCAAAATACTAAAAGATACCGACATCACCGAATTTGAGTTGGTAGAGAATGAAGAATCAGTTAAAATCACCAAACAGGTACCGACAACGTCTGTCAGCGCTTGGGCTGAACCGACCGTTGCCAGCGCGGTGACCCAACCGCCAGTTCCCCAACCGGCAGCTGCCGCTGCTCCGGTTATTCCGGAACCGGTAATAGAAGAACCCAGTCTAGGACGAACAATCAATTCGCCTATGGTGGGGACTTTCTATACTTCGCCTAACCCCGATGCCGAACCATTTGCCAGAGTCGGACAAAAAATCAGAATCGGTGATCCCGTTTGTATCGTTGAAGCCATGAAAATGTTTAACAAAATTGAGTCTGAAATCGAAGGCACCATAAAGCAAATATTGGTGGAAGATGGTGAACCAGTCGAATTTGACCAACCACTCTTTGAGATAGAGTAATTCAAACACGGAGGCCAATGTGCTAAAAAAGGTATTAATTGCTAACCGTGGAGAAATTGCGCTTCGCATTTTGCGCGCCTGTCGCGAGCTCGGTATAAAAACCGTTGCCGTTCATTCGACTGCGGATGAGAAACTTAAACACGTTTTGCATGCCGATGAAACGGTTTGTATCGGCCCTGCGCCTTCTGTAGCCAGTTATCTTAACATCAATGCCGTTATCAGTGCTGCTGAACTAACGAATGCCGATGCCATTCATCCCGGCTACGGCTTTCTATCGGAAAACGCCGAATTCGCCGAAATTTTAGAAGAAGCCGGTTTTATTTTTATTGGCCCTACCGCTAAAACCATTCGCATGATGGGTGATAAAGTTGAGGCCATCAAAGCCATGAAAGCGGCCGGTATCCCCTGTGTACCCGGTTCCGATGGCCCGCTGAATATCAACGACGATAAAACCAACCTCGCTCACGGCGAGCGCATCGGCTACCCGGTTATTGTCAAGGCCGCCGGCGGTGGCGGCGGACGCGGTATGCGAGTGGTCTATAGAAGTGAAGATTTACCCGATGCGATCCGTATGACCTCAGCCGAAGCCAAAGCCGCATTTGACAACGGCATTGTCTATATGGAAAAGTTTTTGGGCGCACCACGCCATATTGAAATCCAAATCCTTGCCGACAGTTACGGCAATGCCATTCATTTGGGCGAGCGGGACTGCTCTTTGCAGCGTCGTCATCAAAAAGTTCTGGAAGAAGCACCGGCACCGGGCATTACTTCCGAACAGCGCCATCGCATTGGTAAAATTTGTACGGAGGCTTGTAAACGCATTGGTTATCGCGGTGCAGGAACATTTGAGTTTCTCTACCAAGATGATGAATTTTATTTCATCGAAATGAATACCAGGATTCAAGTTGAGCACCCTGTCACCGAAATGATCACCGGCGTTGATATCGTCAAAGAGCAGATCCGCGTCGCTGCCGGCTTGCCGCTATCTTTTAGCCAAGATGATATTCAAATCAGAGGGCACGCCATCGAATGCCGCATCAACGCCGAAGATCCAAAATCATTTATTCCTTCACCCGGATTGGTGACGCGCTACCATGCTGCCGGTGGCAACGGTGTGCGCGTCGATTCACACCTTTACGGCGGTTATAAAGTGCCTCCTCATTACGATTCGATGATTGGTAAATTAATCACACACGGCGAAGATCGTCCTTCTGCCTTGCGGAAAATGAGCAATGCCTTGCGTGAAATGGCTATCGACGGTATAAAAACCAATATACCACTTCAGCAAGAACTGATTAACGATAAGGTTATTCAAGAAGGCGGTATGAATATTCACTACCTCGAGAAAAAACTTGCCCTCCAGTAAAAAACAGCCCTCTTAAAAAACCGGGTGGACAAGGTCGAGTATTCATTACTTGGCCTTGTTTATTTTTCCGGCAACAAAAAATACCATGCAAAACCAAAGCGACTGGTTGGAAATTAAACTCGAAACCACCGAACAATACGATACCGACACACTGGAAGAAGCGCTGTTCGCAGCTGGTGCACTATCTGTAACATTGGCCAGCAAGGCTGATGAAGTCATTTTAATCGAACCCAATCCCGGCGAATTGCCGCTGTGGGAACAGGGTATTATCGTTACCGGATTGTTTAACCAAGGATTTGATATCAATGATGCACTACCTGTATTGCACGCCTGTTTAGATACCGATCACCTGCCACTGGTCGCCTCGACAAATTTGGTGGACAGACAATGGGAACTCGAATGGACAAAATATTTCAAACCCATGCAGTTCGGTAAACATTTATGGATATGCCCATCCAATCAATCCGTACCCGTTGATAAAATAGACGAAAAAACCCAAATTATTACGCTGGATCCGGGTTTGGCATTTGGTACCGGTACCCACCCGACGACTGCAATGGCACTTAACGATATTGCCACCTACGATATGGCAAAAAAACACGTTATCGATTTCGGCTGTGGCAGCGGCATTCTGGCTATTGCCGCCGCCAAAATGGGTGCACGGCACGTCAGCATGACCGATATCGACCGACAGGCACTGACAACTGCAAACAATAATGCCGCAATAAATCGGGTCGAGAACAACATCCGTTGTTATCTGCCTGACGAATTGCCCGACCAGACATGCGACTTTTTAATGGCCAATATTCTGCTCGAGCCGTTACTGACGCTGAAAGATACGTTTGTTGCCCTATGCCATAACGACACGCGCATTTTATTGACCGGACTACTCAAAGAACAAGTTCCCCATATTATCGCTGCCTACCACGACGATTTTAAAGACTTTCAAATCACCGAAAGTGACGACTGGGCGATGGTAATAGCATATAGACGATGAATCCTACTCTGCGACAACGCTATGGTATCAATAACGACCGTCCGATCGTTGCTCTTGCACCGATGGCAGGCGTTACCGATTTACCGTTTAGAACTTTGTGCGAAGCGATGGGAGCAGATTTTTCAGTCACGGAAATGGCAGCAACTGCACCTCGGTTATTGGCATCACAAAAAAACCAAAAACGCCTGCACTTTACACCACATGCACGCGTCAACATTGTGCAAATTATTGGCAACCAAGCAACAGAAATGGCACAAGCTGCCCGGCAATACGCCGATTTAGGTGCAGACATCATTGATATTAACCTCGGTTGTCCCGCCAAAAAAGTCAATAAAAAAGGAGCCGGCTCGGCTTTGCTTGCTGATCTAAAACGGGTCGAAGAAATACTCACTGCAGTAACCCATGCCAGTCCTGTACCCATCACCGTAAAAACCCGTCTTGGCACCGACCACGATACTGATACCGTGTTTGAAATTGCCCGACTGGCTGTCGAGTTAGAGATAGAATTACTGACAATCCACGGTCGTACCCGCGCTTGTCGGTTTAGTGGAACAGCTCAATTTGAGCAAATTGCCGCAGTAAAATATCATTTTCCACAGCTTGCCATTATCGCCAACGGCGATATTGACAGTCTGGAACGCTGTAAAACGGTGCTTACACAGACCCGTTGCGACGGTGTGATGATTGGACGCGGTGCCATTGGCCAACCGTGGTTACTTAGTGACATTCGCCGTCATTTTGACGATCATTTTATCGCCCCTCACCTCGACAAACCAGCACTAATACTCAGACACATTGCCGAAATACACAATTTTTACGGCCCAACCAGGGGAGTGCGTTTTGCACGCAAACATATTCGACGCTACCTTGAACAATTGCAATTCGGGTCGGCGTTTTCACGTCTTGCGGCAGTTGACTGCCCCAAAGAACAATTGAACATTCTAGCCGACATTCTAATGGCACTGTCGGAAAATACCGCCTCTTCGAGCCATCATCATAAACCAGTGGCGTAAAAACGTTAAGCAATGCTATTTTTCCCTAATTTTGTTGTTTT
>PDWJ01000398.1_pt1 | contig 65724 bp, 59 predicted proteins | sample 1430881 | NCBI WGS metagenome assembly PDWJ01 (sample SAMN01162460, study PRJNA174530) | Oral metagenome, whole genome shotgun sequencing project. | biome: Marine environment; feature: Marine mammal; material: Swab sample of the gingival sulcus; isolation source: swab sample of gingival sulcus... | reverse complement strand
AAGCTCAGATTGGCAAAGGCATGTGGGCGATGCCTGATCAAATGGCGAATATGTTAGCCACCAAAATTGCTCATCCTTTGGCGGGTGCTAATACAGCTTGGGTTCCTTCGCCTACCGCAGCTATCTTACATGCCTTGCATTATCACAAAGTCAATGTAGCGGAGCGTCAGGAAATACTGAAACAACGTAAACCTGCTGATCTTGACGATATTTTGACTATTCCGCTAGCCGCTGATCCTAACTGGAGTAAGGAAGTTATTCAGCAGGAGCTGGATAATAATGCACAAGGTATTTTGGGTTATGTTGTGCGCTGGGTGAATCAAGGCGTGGGTTGTTCCAAAGTACCTGATATTAGTGATGTGGGTTTAATGGAAGACCGTGCTACTTTACGTATTTCTAGTCAGCACATGGCAAACTGGATTCATCATGGTATTTGCTCGGCGGAAGATGCTTTAAATTCATTCAAGCGCATGGCAGTTAAGGTAGATGCACAAAATGCGGATGATCCAAGCTACTCACCTATGAATGACAATTTTGATAAGAGTGTTGCGTTCCATGCAGCCTGTGCTTTGGTATTCAAAGGACGTGAGCAACCGAATGGCTATACAGAGCCTGTTCTGCACAAGAAGCGCGCTGAAGCTAAAGTTTCCTTATTCATCTGATTTAATTAAATTTTTGGATGCTCCTGTACTAGCTAAGTACAGGAGTTTTGTCTGGAGAGTTTTACGCAGCTAGCTAATTTAGAGTTAAAATAAGTCTGTCAGTTTTTATACAACCCCAATATAAGGTAAAACGATGGACATTAGCGATTTGCGGCGTGAATACGCCCGTGATGGTCTTTCCCGTAAGAGTCTGGCAAATAATCCTCTGCAACAATTCGAGCGTTGGTTTGTAAAGGCTAAAGACGCTGGTGTAGAAGAGGTTAATGCCATGCAATTAGCAACAGTCTCTGCTAGTCATCAACCTACTATCCGTACTGTACTGCTGAAAGCTTTTGATGAGCATGGCTTTGTGTTTTACACCAATTACCACAGCCAAAAAGCGCAACAAATGACGGCAAATCCTCAAGTGGCGTTATTATTTTTCTGGAAAGAATTAGAACAACAAATTGAAATCAGTGGTCGCGCAGAGAAGATTTCTACACTGGAGTCCTTAAAATATTTTACCAGTCGTCCACGTGGTAGCCAGTTGGGCGCTTGGGTATCTGCGCAAAGTTCTATTATTACTTCACGTAAATTGCTGGAAATGAAGCTAGAAGCGATGAAGCGTAAATTCAGTGAGGGAGCCATTCCACTACCTGATTTCTGGGGCGGGTATCGAGTAGTGCCAGAAGTGATTGAATTTTGGCAAGGGCGGCCTAGCCGTTTACATGATCGCTTTGAGTACCGTCGTCAGTCAGATAATAGCTGGCAAATCACACGGTTATCGCCTTAAGTTGAAACAATTTTACAACATTTGTTGTTTTATCGTTGAAATGGACAAGATTTTTGCGCCCTAATAGGCTAAGCTGCGAATATTATAGCAAGAGTGAACGAGTAAAGTTTATGCAAGCCCATAGTCTAGCCTCTATTTTTCCTGCGGCCTTGATGCTTTCTTTGCTAAGTGCTTGCGATGTAAGCGGCTTCGGTGATAGTGCAGAGACGGTGGCAGGACTCAATTTCCGGCCAGTAGAGCTGGTTAAACAAGGTGGCAATGATGCCTGCTTATCAGTTGCGGAAGCCCCCGCAACTGAATCTATCTGTGCAATTGTTAAATTTAACTATCCAGAGGTGAGTTCCAAGAGTCGTCCTGAAATCGCACAAGCTATTAATCAATTGATTCAGACTCAGTTACTAGATTCAGCGGAAAATAATTCTGTGGCTAAGCAAACATTGGAGCAGTTTGCCGATGGTTTTATCGATGAATTTAAAAAAGATCCCAATACCTTTACTCGTTGGTCCTTAGAGCGTACCGCTACAGTTGTTTATGTCTCTGAGCATCTTTTAACCCTATTGTTTCAGGAATATGGCTTTTCAGGGGAGGCGCATCCTTTTAGTGGTGCTCGCTATATCGTGCTCGATATACAAACTGGCAAGGTATTGTCACTTTCCGATTTATTGAATCCAGGTTACGAGGCTGCTTTGAATGTAGCAGGTGAACAGGCGTTTCGGGAAGCACGCAATTTGCCAGAGGCTGCTAGTTTGGATGAGCAAGGTTTTGTTTTTGATAATAATGTTTTTGTCTTAAATACCAATTTTGGTGTGACCAAAGATGGCTTGACTTTCTATTTCAATAGCTACGAAATTGCACCCTATGCAATGGGGTCTACTGAATTGACGATTCCTTATGAGGATATTCGTGCTTTGATCCGCCCCCAAGGAGCTCTCGGCGGTCGTTTACACTGAGTTGGTGAGTTGGTTTATAATTAATTATTTGTGATTATTCAACAAGATCAAACGTGGCCTAGTTGTTTTGTGCGCTTGTCTGAAGTGGCACCGGATATGGTGTTAGATATGCGTTACTATGGCGATAATAACTTCATGAATACGCCTGCTGATGGCTATACCAAGCCTGAAGCTATCCTTAGCGTGGCAGCAGCACAAGCCTTACAAAAAGTACAAGCTGAGTTAATGGAGCAAGGTTTAGGCATTAAAATTTTTGATGCTTATCGCCCCCAATGTGCTGTTAATCATTTCTTACGTTGGACGCAGCTTCCCGAAGATGCGGCTGTGACAGCTCGCTTCCATCCTGGCCTTAGCAAGGCACAATTATTTGAATTAGGTTATTTAGTTGCTCGCTCCAGCCATACACGCGGTAGCACGGTGGATATGACGCTCGTTGCTTGGGAGCAGGGAGAAGCAATTGAGCTGGATATGGGAACCGAGTTTGATTTCTTCGGCGAAGCTTCTGCGGTGAGCTATAGCCGTATCAGCCCTGAGCAACGGGCGAATCGTTTATTATTACGTTATGTCATGGAACGACAGCACTTCGTTGGTTTTGAAATGGAATGGTGGCATTTCACTTTGCGTAACGAGCCTTACCCCAACCAATATTTTAATTTTTCCGTGACTTAAGCAGGGGGAGATACTGCTGTGATTCATTATGTGCGTGATCCAGAGAAAATAGAACGTCAAACTTACGCTAAGATTCGTGAGTTAACGACTATGGATAGCTTTACAGCAGATGAAAAACAGGTGGTTATCTATATGGTGCGTGCCTGTGGTGAGCCTAGTTTGGCTGAAAAAATCCGTTTTAGCCCCAATGCGATTGAAGCGGGCAAAAAAGCTATTAAGAATTATGCTTATATTTTGTATGACTTTGAGGGTATTCGTGGTGGTTTAGATACCAATCTGTTGTATCAAGAGCCCATGTGCTTTACCAATAAATCCGTCGTTATTTCACAGGCAAAAGCCAAAAAGCAGACTCGTTCTATGACAGCAGTAGATCTTTGGAAACCTTATGTCAAAGGAAGTATTGCGATTTTTGGGCAATCTAGCACAGCTTTATGTCGCTTATTGGAAATGCTTAAGGCAGGTGAGTTTGCCAAGCCCAATTTAGTGGTGGCTACACCGCCAAGCTTTATCAATACCGAGGAATGCAAGGAAGTACTGGTAAATAGCTGTAATGAGCTAGGTATTGAATATATTTTGATTGAAGGACGCTGGGGGGGCAGCATGTTTGCCACAGCAGCTGTTAATGCCCTGCTGAATATTCAGCAGGATATTTATGTTTAGATATAGAAGTTTAGACGGCGGCATCACTTGCTTAAAAGATTCTCGATGTATTTCGGTATAATCAAGCTGGCTAAGCCATAAATGCCTTCATCAAAATAACGACTAATGGCCGAACGTTCTAAGTTCAGTTCAACGGTGTGTGCCCCTGCTTTTGATGCAATTTGTACAAAACCGGCAGCCGGGTAAACCTGGCCTGAAGTACCAATCGACATAAACAAATCACAGTTTTCCAGTTCGTAATAGATACGTTCCATTGCTAATGGCATTTCACCAAACCAAACAATATGTGGACGTAGACGACCTGCTTCATGACAGCATTGACAGACCATGTCTGTATTAATGTCGCCATCTAATGGAAAGACTTTGCCACTTTTCGTACAACGCATTTGCAATAGTTCGCCGTGCATGTGTAATAGGCGTTGGCTGCCTGCACGTTCATGCAAATTATCGACATTCTGAGTAACGATAAAAACCTTCCCACTGTGCTGCTGTTCTAACTTTGCCAAGGCACGATGTGCGGGATTGGGTTGAACCATGCTGTCTTGTAATTGTCGGCGACGAGCATTATAAAAATCATGCACTAATTGTGGATTGTGTTTAAAACCTTCTGGTGAAGCTATATCCTCAATACGGTACTTATGCCATAAACCATCAGAGGCTCGAAATGTTTGTAGACCCGACTCCGCAGAAATACCCGCGCCTGTTAAAATAACAATGCGCTGCTTATTATGAGGCTGCTTGTTTTTTTTCATTGGCTAATTTGTGCTCCAGTACTTCTTGGGCAGGATTGAGTTTGATTAAGTTAAATTCTTTAATAATACGCTTGCTCATCCATATTTCAGTCGTGGCTTGCTCAAGCTTGCCATGTTTCATTGATTCACGGGAGCGTTGGTGATAGTGAGAAACCACATCCCTTGCTAAACGCATAACCTGCGGGTTGTAGCGGTCAATACGATTCAGTAAGCGAATATAGAAAATAGCACCACGATGAGGTGTTTCGTCCAGTCTGCCTGCTTGTACAGCACTATAAGCCCGTCGAATAAGCTCATTGCTATTCATGCCATTAGCCTTTAATTGGAGCTTATCCGTTTGGGGGAGAGCTGTGGGTGGATGCGGTGATGGTTGGTGTGGTGTTGGCTTAGCAGGGCGAGCTAATGGCTGTTTTGGTTTGCTGGGGCTAGACTGTGATAAATCATCGCTACCTGAATGTATTGCAGACTGGCGTGCCACAGGCACTGGCGAAGGTCTGGAAGTAGGTGTAGCGTTTGGTGTCAGTGCACGCTGATTATTGGCAGTGTTAGCAACAACGGTTCGGTTAAATGGTGGAGGTACTGACGGTTTAGGACTGTTTTGTACGGATTGTAGTGTTGTACCTGTCGTAGTTTGAGCCGGTATAGTGGGCGTGGATTTTGTCTTGGTTTCTGCGGCTACAGGCGACTCTTCCTGTAGATTCAATAAGGCTGTGTTGGAAGGCGACGATGGCACGTCAATTGGTGTCTCTTCTGCCAACGGAGCGGACGCTGGAAGAAGTGTTATCTTCTCGTTTGAAGTGGCTTCTGCACTTGTCTCGGTGACTTCATTATCATTTGGTAGCAAATTTTCTGCAACATCGCTTATCTCGCTATTGTCAGGAGTCGCTACTATACTATCTTCCACTACATTAGGCTTTGCCTCTTGGTTTTCAGGTAGAGCCGTTTGCAGCATCACCCGATTAGAGTCTATCGGTAAATGAAGTGCCGGCTTACTGAGTTCAGGTATTGCGAGAGCGGGTGTATTGATCTGTTCATTAGACGTATTGCTTGTACTGCTTACGACGAGGTACATCAAGCCTGCACCACTAGCCAGCGCTAAGCACCCTAAACCTAGCCACAACAAGCCTATACTTGGCAGTCTGCGTAAAGAGGGTGCTTGCATAAAACGGCTATTGGGGACTAACAGACCTGGATCATTTTTTTGCAGATTTTGTAGTGCAGGTGATAGCAAGGTGCTAGGAATGTAAAGTTCGCCTTCGGGCGTAACTAAAAAGGCTTGGGCTGGCAAGCCGCGTTCAACCAGCCCTTGATTGACTAGGTTGTGAGTCAGTTGCAGTGCTTTGGTATGTAAACTGGTTGCATGGGGTTTCATGACAGGCAACGCGCTGAGCGACCAAGACTGTGGTACTTCGAGCACAAAGAAGGCTTTAGTACCCGACCAACTACAGTCACGTATTGGCAAAACAGGTGCGTTGGCAATTTTACAGGCTTGTTTTAAGGTTTCATATTGCTGACGCAGGCGCGTATAGGCCAGCGCACGTGGCGGGAAGAAATGGATTAGGACTTGGCTGTCGTTTTCACTGCTTGGATAGGCATCTCGGGCACGATATAGCGTTCCTAACTCACCCGAAAACAGGCAATCGCCTAGTATGTAGCGATTGTCAATGCGCTTGAAATCGCTCTTTGCGGATTCCTGTAATGGCTTGACATTATTCATAAGCACTATAGCATCCTTGTCGATTGATTCAGACCATTGGGTTGGAAACCCTGATACGCCTTGACCAACAATAGTATGAAACAGGATCGCATTTTTGATGGGCTTTCACAGCACTTTCGACACACGATTTATGGAAGTGAAGACCCTCGCGGCAAAATACGCCTCTATATTCTACAAGATGATCTCTTGAAGTATGTGCAGCCTGATTCCTCGCAGTGGATTCTGGATGCTGGCGGTGGATTGGGGCAAATGTCCATGTGGTTGGCCGAACTGGGGTATCAGGTTGTATTAGCAGAACCCTCTCCTGAAATGTTGACAGAAGCGCGCCTAGCGATTGAGTCTGTTGGAATGTCAGAGCGCATTCGACTACAGGCCGCGACCATACAAGAATTGGCTGTGAAAACAAGCCATTCCTTTCAGGGTATTGTAATGCATGCTGTACTGGAATGGTTGGCTGAGCCGCGTACAACTTTACAGCAATTACTTCACTTGCTACAGCCGGGCGGGTGGTTGTCTTTAATGTTTTTCAATCAATACTCTAAGGAAATGCGCCATTTGCTAGCAGGTGACTTCACAGCACTTCAGCAAAAACCAGTTCGCAGTAATGTTCAAAACCACCTAAAACCGATTTCACCCTTGCCGCCGGAGGAGGTACTGAGTTGGTTACCTGAACTGGGCTTGGAATTAGTGAGTTGGTCCGGAGTGCGCTGCTTTTATGATTATGCCTATCCCAATATCCGCAAAAATATGGAACTGGATACTTTGTTACAGATGGAACGCGCTTATTCTCAACGTGAACCTTGGCGCTCATTGGCGCGTTACCAGCACTTTTTTTGTCGTAAGTTGCTGTAAGCATGGATCATAATGCAAACAAAAAGCGAGCAAATATCGAAAATATGAGGAGAATTGACATGATTGCATTGGTGACAGGCGCATCGGCAGGATTTGGCGATGCGATAAGCCGTATCATGGTGGAAGCAGGCTATAAAGTCGTTGGTACAGCCCGCCGTCTAGACAGGTTAGAACAATTACAGCAAGCACTTGGCAAGGATAACTTTTATCCATTAGCGTTTGATATACAAGATCAGCAAGCAGTGCAAGCGGCTTTGGATAGTCTGCCTGTAGCATGGCGCGATATTGATGTGCTAATCAACAATGCTGGTCTAGCCTTGGGGCTGGAGCCTGCCTATGCTACTGATTTACGGGAATGGGAGCAGGTGATTCAGACCAATATAATGGGACTGCTTAGCATGACTCGTCTGATTTTGCCGGGTATGGTCGAACGCAATCGTGGACATATTATTAATATGGGTTCTATCGCAGGTACTTATCCCTATCCGGGCGGCAATGTTTACGGTGCAAGTAAGGCTTTTGTGAAACAGTTTAGCCGTAATCTGAAGTCTGATTTGGCAGGAACGGCCTTGCGTGTGACTAATATTGAACCTGGTTTATGCGGTGGTACTGAATTTTCTAATGTACGCTTTCGTGGCGATAATGAAAAAGCGCTGGCTATTTATGCCAATGTGCAACCCATACAGCCAGTTGATATTGCTAATACCGTACTCTGGGTTGTTCAACAACCCGCGCATGTCAATGTGACCAGCGTAGAGATAATGCCTGTAGCGCAATCTTTTGGACCGCTGAAAATTACCCGCAAAGATGAATAAGCTGTTGTTTTATATATTTTTCAACTTTGGCGGCTGCGCTAAACTTTTATAGCTCAGCGCAGCGGTATTTTTCTAGATTTATGCAATGCCAGTCGCACTAACTAAGGTATATGTTTTGGCACTATAGACTACGCAATAATGCCTGATGATCCTCTTTTGTTAAACGTGCGCCAAATACGGTAACTATTTTGCTAGCTGCTTTGCTGGCAAGTTCGCCTGCTTTTACATCATCCATTCCCTGTGTAATACCGTACAAAAAAGCACCCGCGAACATATCACCAGCACCATTAGTATCAATCGCTTTCACAGGGTGTGGGGCAATGGCTGTTTGCTCATTAGCATTAATAACCATTGCACCTTTGCTACCTAAGGTTAGCACCAATTTGTTGGTTTTCTTTTTTAAGATATTAATAGCGTCAGCCAAGTCGTCTGTTTCAGTAAAAGTCAAAGCTTCTTCTTCATTACAAAACAGCATATCCACGCCATGACCGATAAACTCATCCAATCCCGTTCTGAAATAAGTTGCCATAGAAGGATCGGAAAAGGTGAGTGCTGTTTTTACCCCATGCTCTGCTGCAATTTCCCGCGCTCTTGCTACCGCTTGACGTGAACGTTCTGAAGTGACGAGATAGCCTTCAATATATAAATATTGTGATTGCTTCAGCGGTTCCAGATAAACGTCTTCCGGTGACATATTAGTCGTAATACCAAGAAATGTATTCATGGTGCGCTCCGCATCCGGTGTGACCATGACCATGCATTTGCCGGTTACGCCATTAGAACCATTACGCACCTGTTCTAGCATAGTGCTAACACCGGCTGCGTGCATGTCGTTCATATAGAACTCACCAAACTCATCATTAGCTACTTTGCAAGCGTAAAATGTTTTGCCACCCAATTGACTAGCAGCCACAATGCTATTGGCACCTGAGCCACCGCTAGCACGTTTTTTTAAGGAAAACTGTGTTTTCAATTGATCAAGTAATTGATGATGTCGATCTTCATCAGTCAAGGTCATCAGACCTTTTTCTATGCCTTGTTGCTGTAAAAATGCTTCAGTGACTTCAAATTCTTTATCGACGAGTGCATTGCCAATACCATAGATGTCGTAGTTCATCGCCTTGAGCTTCTTTTCGTAGTAAAAAATAAAATAAGTTGGCTCTTGTACCGCATTGTGCGTTGCATTTCCAGTTTGTCTCTAAAAATCCTAGAAAAGACAAGGCAAAAATAACTTTACTAACAGACTTATCCACAGATTTGTGCACAAGTTAATTGATGAGAGACAATAAACTAAAAAATACAAAAGTGGGAAAAAGCGCTAAATTTAAAGCTATAATCATAACTAATTTCCCAAATAAGCTTTCTTGTCAAGTAAAAATAAGCGTAAAAGTAGGAAATTAGCAAGTAATCTTTAAAACACTATATCTTGTGTTTTCCTGCTTAGCTTATTCACAAGCCGCAAGAGATTCGTATTATCCACAAGTCGTCAATCATTGTTGGTTTAGCTGTCTGAACGCTGAACAATGAGCAAATTAATGACAAATCGAGCTACAAAAATGTTGGGTTGTGGCATCATAGGCGCTATTTGAAGCCAAACGGGCAAGGCATTATGAAGTATGCATCCCAACCCACACTGATTTAAAGCATGTTGAAGACAAGTAGCGACGGAAAAAAACGTTGTTTCGGTGGTCAAGCAGGTAAAGCATTCTATGCAGATTATCATGATCAAGAGTGGGGAATCCCCGTCCATGATGAGCAAAAACTGTTTGAAATGCTAATCCTAGAAGGAGCTCAAGCTGGATTAAGTTGGGAAACTGTTTTGCGCAAACGCGATGCTTATCGTATGGTCTTTCATGATTTTCAGGTCGATAAAGTGGCTGCTATGAGTGATGCTGAGCTGGAAGCCTGTTTGGAAAATCCGGGTATTATACGTAATCGCCGCAAAGTGCTTGCAACCCGCAGCAATGCCCTAGTTTTCCAAGCTATTCAACAGGAATGGGGTAGCTTCGATGCTTACCTTTGGCGGTTTGTCGATGGCAAACCAATCGTCAATCATTGGCAACAGTTTAAAGATGTACCCACAAGCACACCAATCAGTGATGCTATCTCCAAAGATTTGAAAAAGCGTGGCATGAGCTTTGCGGGATCGACGATAATTTATGCTTTTATGCAAGCCGTTGGTATGGTCGATGATCACTTAGCGGATTGTTGGAAACGACAAGAGTAAACATGACTTGGAGTGGTGTTTTCCCCCTTCATCTAGGTTTAGCGTTTTGCAACAGCTTGTTTCCAGTGACGTGTAAGTCTGAAAAGGAGTCAATATTATGTTTGGATTATGGAAGCAATCCGCTGAGATGCCTTCAGCCGAAGAAGCATTACCCGGTCGCAATGAAGCAATGCAAGTCACTAACCGCCATTATGTGAATGGCAGACCTATTCAGGGTGAATTCCCGCTAGGAATGGCACAGGCTCTATTTGGTTTGGGCTGCTTCTGGGGGGCTGAACGCCGCTTCTGGCAAACAAAAGGCGTTTATACAACTGCTGTAGGCTATGCGGCAGGTTATACACCTAATCCAAGCTATCAAGAAGTTTGCTCGGGAATGACCGGGCATAACGAGGTTGTACTGGTGGTGTACGACCCTGAAAAAATTAGCTATGACGCTTTGCTTAAAGTTTTCTGGGAAGCACATAATCCTACCCAAGGCATGCGGCAAGGCAATGATATTGGCACACAATACCGTTCTGGTATTTATACCTTTACACCAGAACAAAAAGTAGCCGCTGAAGCCAGTTTAAAACGTTATCAACAGTCTTTGCAGCAAGCAGCTTATCCACCGATTACAACCGAAATCAAGGATGCCCCACCGTTTTACTATGCTGAAGATTATCATCAACAATATTTGGCTAAAAATCCAAGTGGTTATTGTGGCTTAGGTGGCACGGGCGTGAGTTATGTTTAATTGCATGATAAATTTTTAATGAATCACAAGGAGGTTGATCGTGGCAGACGATAATAACTCCAAAGAACAGCTAACAGAGCAGCAGTTTGAGACAATAAAAACAACAAAAACACCCGTTGAGCCTGTCATGTTATCTGTGCCTATTTTGACACCTGATTCTGTAGCAGAAGTGCATGATGCAGAACAGGTGTTTACTGACAGAACGGCAACAGAAGGGCAAAATACCTTTATTGATTTATTGGTACATGGACAAACCACGAGCTCTGCATTGTTTTGTGCTCCTTTAGATGAACCTTTGGGAATACGTGGCTGGAAGCAATTGACTTTAGCAACCCGTCATGGACAGTGGGACGTTGTGCTTAGCTCGCCGACAAGACGCTGCCATGATTTTGCACGCTTGTTGGCTTTACGTTTGAGCAGTCCTTTTATCGTGGATGAGCGTTTAGCTGAGTTGGAGTTTGGCGAATGGTCGGGTTTAGAAGCAGCCGTCATTAAAGAGCGTAACCCAGATTTGTTACATCAATATTATCATCAGCCCCGCCGATTTGTTGCACCCCAAGGGGAATCCATGGAAGTCTTTTCGCAGCGTGTTACGGCTGTCTGGGAGGAACTGAAAGTAAATTATGTGGGTCAACGTGTTTTGGTGCTAACGCATGCTGGTGTCATTAAGCTAATACTCTCACGTGTCTTAGATATTCTTCAACAAAAGAGTCATCATATTGAGATTAGCCCGGCGACATTTACACGTTTGCAGATTTATCCAGATGGGGAAATTTCCATATTGGGACATGGATTGCCTATTCCTACCCTCCTACCCGCTGACTAACATGAGCAAATTGCGTTGTGTCGCGTCGCAGACTTTAAACATTATCCTTTTTCGAGAAAACGCATGTCATGCGTGATATGCGTGCTTATCAAGTAAAGGAGCGCACCCATTAACGTTTACGGGTAGCTCCACTTTTAATAAAATTAGGACGCTGGAAAGGTGTGCTGCGTTGCCAGACGCCCTGTGCATTATTATTTGCTAATGTACTTACTAGGCGGCAAGCCTATCGTCCTTTTATTCTTGGCTGGAGCATTCGGGCATTTATGGATTTTTTATTAATAGTGCTGCTGTTACCGCTAGCAGGCGCTGTATTTATCCTGTTAATTCCCGAGGCTGCACGCAATTTCATTCGCCCCATTGCCTTACTGACCGCTTTGCTGACTTTGCTGGTGGCCTTATCGATTGCCTACTTACTGGATTTTAGTAATCCCGCTGTGCAATTGCTGAGTCAATACGAATGGAATCCACGTCTAGGCACTTATTTTATTTTTGGCTTAGATGGTTTTTCTTATCCACTAGTCGTGCTCACTAGCCTATTGAGCTTGCTCGCTTTAAGCGTGTCGCATATACAAGAACGCATTCGCACTTATTACAGCCTCATGCTACTGGTACAAACCGCCGCCACTGGCGTATTTCTCTCACAAGGCTGGGCTCTGTTTTATGTCTTTTGGGAAATGGTGCTCATACCACTATTTTTCCTAATCAATCGCTGGGGTAGCCAACAACGCCAAAAAGCTGCCTTAAATTTCGTGTTATATACACTGGGTGGCTCAATTTTCATGTTATTAAGCTTATTGGTACTGTTTGACAAAAACCCAGAGCATTCCTTTCTGTTTGCATCCATTCAACGTGCTGCACACCATTTGTCTGCTAAAGAACAAACCCTTATTTTTCTAGGATTATTGCTAGGTTTTGGGGTCAAATTACCCATTTTTCCATTGCATGGTTGGCTACCTTTGGCAGACGTGGAAGCACCAACCCCCGTCACAATGTTACTTTCCGGCGTATTATTGAAAATGGGCGCTTATGGCTTAATACGCAGTGTCGAAATGTTGCCATTGGCAGCAATTAACTTACAAAACATCCTGTTTACACTGGGTGCTACTGGTATTGTCTACGGTGGCTTACTGGCTTGGCGGCAAAGCGATATGAAGCGTCTGGTAGCTTATGCTTCAATTAGTCACATGGGCGGCGTATTAATCGGCATTGCCAGTCTGACGCACTACGGCATAATCGGCGCTTTGTTTCAGATGATTGCACATGGCCTGATTGCTGCTGCACTTTTCATGTTATTGGGTTTATTACATGAGCGAACCCAACGCTGGGATATTAATGACTATGGCGCTATGATTAAAGTGACACCATATTTTGCACTATTCATTATATTAGCGTTTGTTGGCGCAGTGGGTTTGCCTGGCTCTGCCAGCTTTATTGCTGAACTGCATTTACTCCTGGGCGGCTTTCAGCAATGGAGTTGGGCAGTCATCGTCTTACCATTAGGTGTGCTCATTACAGCGACTTATAGCGTGCGTACCATCAAATACCTCTACACAGGACCTAGTCACCCCGAGCTACAAACTATTAGAGATTTGAGTCTCGCTGAAAAAACAGCCGCCGCTACACTGATAATGAGCACCTTAATCTTAGGCTTTTACCCGACACTCTTATTGCAGGTGTTTCAAGCCAGTGTTGAACGTTTTATTCATCTGTTTGTGGGCTAGAGACTAGCAATCAACAATGAAAAGTACTGCCCATTCACGACATGATTTACACACCCGCTTGCAGCATCTACTAGAGCATCTAGCGCATGTTTTGCCCAGCCAAGCTCCGATTCGGGACTTTGTACACCACAACACTCTACATGGCTTTCAACACCTTCCTTTTCCCGAAGCAATCAAAACCGCCCATGCACTTAATGGTAATGATGGCTATTGGTCTGCTAAACAATTTCGCGCCCATTATCGTCGTGGTCGCATTAGCCAAGAAGACTTGCGTTGTGTTTTGAAAGCCGATACTAGCTTACACCATGATACAGTCGTTTTTGCCACACCGCACCGCGAAGTCAAGCGAGGTGATATTTATGAAGTGGTGCTGATTAGTTCACTCAATCCTGTCACGCCTAACCAATTTATTTGGCAAATCGAAGAAAATGCAGCGCTTTCGTGTTTTCAGCCTGATGTACACATCAATCAGCGAGAAACCTTACTATCACAGGCTAAAGCCAATGGGCTTATAGGCGAAACGGCTGTCATTCAAGACCTGTGGGAAGCGTGCATGCAAGTCTTAGGTCTGGAACATTACTTACTACACCCTGAAGAGTTGATTAACTTCACGCCAGAGCGTGCCCTACGCCTGTTTGGTCAACAAGTACAAGCGGATGGTGAGGCTGGCGTTTCTGACGCCGACTTAAAAGTACGTAAACAAGCACGTCACCTGCTAGATCATTTACTCAAGCAAATCGGTCAACCTCTTACTCTCACTGCACTATTGCGACAATTACTAGGCGTCAATCTACTAGATGACATTCGTCCTAGTTTATTACAGGCGCTATCTGCTTGGCTGGATCAGGGCTTGTCAGCCTGGCCTTTGGATGTTCAAAAAGGCGGCTTTTATGCTACTTGGAAGCAATTAGCCTTGCAGGACTGGGGCGCTGCTCTTAGTGGCCTTTGGGACTTGCAAGAGCACTTAAATTCCTTACCTGATAACGCTGTCGATACAATAGCCGCCGAATTACAGCGCATGGGGATAGCCGAAGAACACTGGATGGCTTATCTGGAACGGCTGGCGCTAGAATTGCCTGGTTGGTCTGGCATGGTGCTGTGGCGACATCAACATCCACACTACGACAGCTTGCAACAGCCCATTGATATGCTGGATTATCTGGCCGTACGTTTGGTCATGGAACATGTCTACGCACGACAACTGTGTCGACGCCACTGGCGGATTGATGCCAATCTATCGGCTATTCGTGGTCATTTTCGCCGTTATACCTTTGAGTTTTTTGTACGCTATTGCACCTTCCAAGGTCAGCTACCCGAATACTTACTCAATATGGCGCGCCAAATGATTATGCACAGCCGTCCAGAAAAAGTAGGCGACCCATCGTGGCGGCAGTTGGCGCAAATGATCTGGACTTGGCAACAGTCGCCGCCTATGAATCCTGATAAAGCCGCTTTGCCTTATGATCATGGCTGGCGTTTATTTCGTTTAGCGCAGCATTTAGCAATGGATGGCCAGTGCATACGCCAATTGGACAGTGACAGCTTGCAAGGCATTTTTAGCTGCATGCAAGCTCTCGATGCCGAGCAATCCGGCTACCTCTGGTTACAAGCTTATGAACGGCATTATCGTGAAGAAATTCTCTGTGCCATTGCCAGCAACCACCAACAAGGTGACTGGCCAGATCGCCAACTGCGCCCGCTGGCTCAAGCCATTTTCTGTATGGACGATCGTGAAGAAGGCATACGTCGCCATTTGGAAGAAGTAAATCCTGCCATAGAAACCTTGGGAGCAGCCGCTTTTTTTAATTTGCCTATTAACTGGCAAGGACTGGATGATGCCAAGCCGTTAAAATTAGCACCTGTAGCACTCCAGCCAGAGCACACCCTACGCGAAGTAGCTCTGGCAGGTCCTAAGCTTATGCAGCGTCATACTCAACGCCGCAACTGGCGGCTTCGCTTAAAAAATGCGTTGTATCAAGTCACTCGTCAACATTTATTCAGTGGCACATTACTTTCCTTACTAGCAGCACCCGGTGCTTTACTACTCATGCTGGGTAGATCCTACGCACCACGTCGTTTAGGACTACAACTCCAAAGTATTGAACGGCGCATAGATCTCAGTGTGCCAACCCGCGTGCAACTGACCGCAATACAAGCTAAAGGCGACCGTTCAGCAGAGCAGAATCAGCTAGGCTATACCGATGAAGAACAAACGGAACAGATTGCACAGTTTTTACAAGCACATGGCCTCACTACAGGCTTTGGCAAATTTGTGCTTATGATGGGTCACTATTCCAGCAACCAGAACAATCCACATGAGGCAGCTTATGGCTGTGGCGCTTGTAGCGGACGTTATAGTGGTCCCAATGCACGCGCTTTTGCAGCTATGGCAAACCGCCGGGAAGTACGTCAACGGCTAGCAGAACGCAGTATCATTATTCCGGCTGATTGCCATTTTGTGGCGGCAGAGCATGATACTTGCAATGAAGCCATACACTGGACAGATACCGACTTAATTCCTAGCGAACAGCAGGCAGTATTCCAATCTTTACAGGCTGATATTGCTCTCGCAGCAGCGCGTTCTGCCCAAGAGCGTTGTCGCAAATTTGCTTCCGCCCCGCGTAAACCTGATTTGCAACAAGCCATGCGCCATGTTGAAATGCGCGCTCTTGATTATAGCCAGCCTCGTCCCGAATTGGGGCATGTGACTAATGCAGTAGCACTGGTAGGCAGACGCTCACTCAGCCAAGGTATTTTTCTGGATCGACGTGCATTCCTGATTTCATACGACTATCGTGATGATCCTGACGGGCATATTTTAGAGGAAGTCTTGCTGGTTGCCGCTCCCGTCGGCGCGGGTATCAGCCTGGAATATTATTTTTCCACCGTAAACAATAGCCATTACGGCTCTGGCTCCAAAATTATGCACAATGTCACCGGACTCCTTGGTGTCATGGAGGGTACTGCCAGCGACTTACGTACTGGACTCCCCAAACAAATGATTGAAATACACGAGCCCATGCGTTTGTTACTAGTCTTAGAAGCACAGCGGCATGTGGTTCAACAAGTTTATCAACGCCAAGCCGACTTACAGACATTGATTAAAAACCTCTGGGTACAACTGGCCGTCAAAGAACCAGAAACAGGCCTTATCTATGAATTCCACCCCAACACAGGCTTTGTACCTTGGCATTCCAATGTTTCTCCGCTACCAGAAGTAGAATGCTCAGCAGATTGGTTTAGCGGTTCACAAGAACATTTACCGCCCGCATTAGTGAGAAGCTCCCGAAGTTCCACCCGTCCAACGCCTACCCCAGAAAGGGACTATCAGGAGCACAGCTTATGACACCTCTCCACTACCTTACGCTGGCTATTCCACTACTACCTTTCCTAGCCGCTTGTTGGATCATCTTAGGTTTTATCATTGGCTGGAATAGTAGCGAGCGTGGTGAACGCGAAACAGCTAGGGTCCTGGTCGGGGCAGAATTATTAGCTTTACTGCTACCGCTGGTCTTAGGTGGTTATAGTCTATTGTTTGAACCACTGGGCTTATTATCCATGGGAACTTGGCTGAAAAGTGGCGCGGTACAAGCTGACTTTGGCTTTTTGCTTGATCCATTGAGCTTGTGGCTAAGTATTTGTTTCAGCCTTGTTATCCTGATTGCAACTCGTTTTTCAATAAACTATTTGCACCGTGAAGCTGGATTCCAGCGTTATTTTATTGTGCTGGCATTATTTCATACCGCTGTCTTATTAGTCACTTTAGGAGCAGATTTATTACTGGTATTTGTGGGTTGGGAATTAGCTGGCATCAGCTCTTGGGTATTGATTGCTTATCGCTGGCAACGTGATTGGGCTGTTAACAATGCCAACCGTGCTTTTGTGACGAATCGTATTGGTGATGCTACTTTTTTACTGGCTTTGTTTATTGCGCTGGTATTTTTAGGAGTTTCCAGTTGGCCCATGATTTTTAACGCAGCGGCAACACACGACAGTATGTTAACAGGTTTATTAGGCTTTTCACTCATCCTTCCAGCCTTGATTAAAAGTGCTCAATTTCCCTTTTCAGCCTGGATTAGCCGTGCTTTAGAAGGTCCAACGCCGTCCAGTGCGGTATTTTATGGTTCAGTACTAAGCCATCTAGCCTTGTACTTATTAATACGGCTTGCGCCTTTATTAGAAATGGTAAACTTGTTGCAATGGTTTTTATTAAGTATTGGCTTACTTACTGTTTGTTATGCCTGGCTGAGTGCACAGGCACAAACTGATATAAAAACATCGCTAATCTATGCGACTTTAATGCAAACAGGCTTGATAGTTAACTGGATTGCCTTAGGTTGGTATGACTTAGCCAGCCTACATTTGACCCTACATTTATTTTGGCGTGCGCATCAGTTTTTAAATGCACCTTCCTTTATGCAGCAAGCCCAACGACCAGCACAATTGCTTCCACGTTGGCTAAGAAGGCACACAAGTTTGTATCTGCTTGCTGCACAACGCTGCTGGCTTGATCCACTCACAGACTGGTTTTTAGTGCGTCCCACCCAACAGCTAGCACAAGAGGCACAATTATTTGACGAACAAGTGCTTAATCGTCTCACAGGCACACCCACACAATCCGCGCTGCTGTCTTCACTGGCTCAGGCACAGGACTTCCAACAAGGACGACATGCTTATTCGAGCGCGGTAGGTGTCGGTACTGGCGTTTTGGGGAAATTAATGCAAGCCGTGGCAGAGTGGTTGGAATGGTTCGAAAACAAGTTGGTATTAGGGGGAAGCGGTGAAACTTTGTCGGGATTAGCTAATATCTTAGGTGAAAAAGCAGAAATCATAGAAAGTTATTTACGTAAACCCCGTTACCTGATGGTATTGATAGCAGCCACTTTGGTTTACATTTTATAGGGTAGGCACACGGATGATTTATCAAGCAACAAACGCTGCCTGGCCTGTCTTAAGTATCTTGCAGTTATTACCCTTATTAACAGGTTTGTTATTACTGCGTTTGCGCAACATGAGCAATTTTATTATTGCCAGCCTAGCTTCAGTCACTCAAATACTGTTAGCCGTTTGGCTTTATCAACACTTCGACAGTAGCCAGTCGGGTGAAATCATGCAGCAGGTTGAGCAATTCAAACTCTGGGGTGCTTTGCAATATCATGCCGGTGTTGACGGTATTAGCGTGTTATTTGTCATGCTAACCACCTTACTGGGCTTTTTGTGTGTTGTCTTTATGCTATTTCGCGGTCAACATAAAACTGCCATGCCTGCTATTGTTATGTTATTGCAAAGTAGCATGCTCAGTCAGTTTGTTACTCTGGATTTGCTCTGGTTTAGCCTCATGTCTGTCGCTGAAATAGCCTTGTTGAGCTTGCTAAGCTCGCGTTGGCCCACTTCGGATGATGTGTTACCTGCCTTGCTGCGTTTCATGCACTTTATGGCAACCGGTCTGGTGCTGCTTTTTGCAGGTACTTTGATTTTGGGTTGGCACTATGCCGATATGAACGGGCATTGGTCATTTGATTTATTAAAACTAGCTGAGCTGCGCCTGGAAACACCAGTCAATGTATTAGTTTTTTTCTCGCTGTTTTATGCTTTAGGCATACGCATTCCCGTTTTTCCCTTTCATGGCTGGTTACCTGATTTTATCAAATCAGGCAATTTAGCCGTTGCACCAGTGTATTTATTAGGATTGAAAGTCGGCGTTTATGGCTTAGTGCGCTTTGTACTCCCCCTTACACCACAAGCAACTTGGCACTGGCATTGGGTCGCTGTCACTTTTGCAGTCATTGGCGTTTTTTATGCCGCTTTGTTGGCCTTGCGCCAAAAAAATCTGCGTAGCCTACTGGCTTATGCGGTTGTCAGCCATACAGGTATTTTGACAATTGGCCTGTTTAGTTTGGATGAGGTCGGCCTGAAGGGCAGCATTTTAATGGCATTGAATATGGGCTTGGCAATTTCTGGCTTATTGTTTATGAGCGGATTGGTCTGGCAACGCACTTGTACCACTAATCTGAATCGACTAGGGAGTATGTTTGATACTCTACCACTGGTGGGCATAGCCTTTTTTATTTCCGCATTAGCCATTGTCGGAATGCCCGGCACACCCGGCTTTGATGCTGTACACTTTGTCCTAGAAGGCTCTATTCCTGCTTTTGGCGCACCCATTACTATTGCAGCAGCAATTGGCAACTTAATTGCCGCTGCTTTTATGCTACGTGCCTTCCAACAGATTTTTCTATCTGAGCCACAGGGTCATACTAAACACTGGGATATTAGCCCTTCACACCTAACCGAAAAGGTATTAGCCATTACAATGATTGGCATTATTGTCATTGTAGGCTTCTACACCGCCCCTTGGCTGGCATTAATTGAGAAACCGACAGCAGCATTGGGGGAGATGTTTTACCCCATAGCTCATGCTGATCACGTTACTAGGACACATTAAGTGCTTAAAAACTGCCAAAAGATATTAGTTTATGCCCCTCATACCTAGCACTTTTCCTTGGCTAAGCAGTGTGCTATTTATACTGCTGTTGGGTGCAATCATCACTTTATGTCTACCCAATAAGCTAGCGCGGCAAGCAGCTTTAATAAGCGCTGTATTAACCTTGCTGGTCAATATTGCTGTGGTTATGGTGTTTGACAATACGCAAGCTGGTTTTCAGCTAGTAGAAAACTATCCTTGGATTCCCAATTTACAGGTCAATTACCAATTAGGTGTAGACGGTTTATCAGTATTATTTTTGCCGTTTACTTCCTTACTATTTTTGGCTGTCATACTGGCTTCTTGGAATGCTGTGCGTCATCTGCCTTCTTTGTTTTTTGCCTTAATGCTGTTTTTGCAACTGACACTACAAGGTATTTTTAGCGCACTGGATACCCTCTTATTTTTCCTGTTTTGGGAATTAAGTCTATTACCTTTTTTCTTCCTCATCAGTTTATGGGGGGCTGGTGCTAATCGCCGTTATGCTGCGGTAAAATATACGTTGTTTATGATGACAGGTGGCATCACGATTCTATTGGGTTTGATCGTGCTGGCACTACAATCGCCCGAGCCAATCAGTTTTGCCTATAGTGACTTGCTGGTGCTAGCTCACCATAATCCTTGGCAAACAACGGTTTTCTTCTTGTTATTATTTGGTTTTGCTATCAAACTGCCTTTATTTCCTTTTCATGCTTGGTTGCCTGTGGTCGCGCAGGAAGGGCCTGCCAATGTTGTTGCTGTCTTAGTTGGCTTAAAGGTAGGTGCTTATGGCTTACTGCGTTATGTGATTCCATTAGCACCAGAGGCAACACAACAGTTTGATTGGCTATTAATCGGCATGGGTATGTTGGGTGTTTTGTACGGCACACTGGCTGCACTGAGTCAAACTAATCTGCGCCGTATGCTGGCTTACGCCAGCCTTAGTCATATTAGTATGGTGGTGTTGGGCATTGTTAGTTTTAATCAACAAGGTTTACAAGCTGCTATTTTTCAATTATTGAATTTCACTCTCATTGCCAGCGGCCTATTTATTATCTTGGGTTTTATTCATCAGCGCATAGGCTCGACCGAACAGTTGAGCTTAGGTGGTATGGCCAGTTCTATGCCCTTACTCGCCACTTTCTTTTTACTATTCGGTTTAGGTAGCTTGGGTTTGCCTGGAACTAGCGGTTTTCCAGCAGAGTTTTTACTGATAATGGCTATTTTGCAGAGCAATCTAGGTGCAGGTTTGTTGGTGCTCTTTAGCATTATTTTAACAGCGGCTTATTTCCTGACGGCTTATCGTAAAGCTTTTCTAGGTGAAGCTCAGCATACTGTCATAAAAGAATCACCCGACCTAAAAAGACGTGAGTTATTAATCGTAGTGTTACTAGCATTTTGGGTATTGTTTTGGGGTTTTTACCCGCAGCCACTGCTGAATAGCAGCCAAGTCAGCAGTGCAGCCTGGCTGGAGTGGACTAAGCGCCAATTTGAAAGTCCCGTCGGGCTACAGCAATAGAAACAGTAAAACCTGTAGTGACATCAATAATAGACATGAGCGCCAACATGGCAAAATAAGAATTACCCGCCCACGGCTCAACCAACCATGCGACTAAATAAATTACTAATACCATGGTCGATAACACATGCTCAATAATAGAGCTGTCTGATGTGTTAGTGGATTTATAAATCTCCATAGAAAGCACCAGCAAGCCTAGCCCTAAAAAACCATCACCATAAGTCGGTTGCCAAGCAACACCCGAGGGTAGTTGCAGATCGAGCATCACTACGTGCAGGTAAACTGGGAAAAATTCGACAATACATAGCGCAAAATAAGCCAGTAATAAGACAAAAAAAAGTGGAATCATTTTTAACATAGCAGCACACTCCCTTATACCGTGAATGACTGCATGGCATCCTTACGCGCAAATGCTGGTTACAGGGTTTGTAGCGTGAAAACAGCAATAATCGACCAAGCAGCTATGGGTTGGACTAGAGACACTAAATAAAGTTTCGGGATATTTAAGCAGTTCGCGCTGTCCATTTTAGCATTGTGGCATCACTGCGCCTCAAGCTTTACACTAGCGAACTTTAGTAAGTGCCCGCCTTTATGGAAAAAGTAATGAAAAAAACAATACACAGCACGTTCTCCCAGCTATGTCTACTACTGACTTTATCAGCTTGTACTGGCTCATCGCCCCCTGCACAAGCCAATACAGGACATCACCTAAGCTTCTTGAGCCATTTCACTATTCCACGCGAAAGCTTAAATGGTTTGACAATCAGCGGACTATCCGACCTAGCTTGGGATGAAGATGAGCAATTGCTCTACGCCATTTCGGATCGGGGTATCTTGTTTCACTTCAAAATGCAGATCAGTAATGAGCAAATTGCAGCGATTAAACCTGTATTTGCTAAAGTTTTAACTGATGATAAAGCGAAGCCATTGCGTCACCGCGATGCAGAAGGCTTAGTGGTATTGAATGCCAATAATGGCCGCAAAGGTGATTCACAGCTCGTAGTAGCCTTGGAGGGCATACCGCGTTTGCTACGAACAAATACCGCAGGCAGACTTATAAATGAACTGCCGCTGCATCCTGACTTGCGTGATCGTCGTGCTTATCGTAGTGGCAATACATCCCTGGAATCGCTTATACGTCACCCTAAATATGGTTTTCTTACCGCCCCCGAACGTTCCCTGAAAAATCAACCCAATAATCTGCATACCCTTTATTCCAACCGGAAAAAATGGTCATTCATGGCTTATCCTGCGCCCAATAGCTCCATCACTGCTTTGGAATTATTGCCCGATAATAGTTTGCTAGTACTAGAGCGTGCTTGGAATGGTGTAGGGAATCCGATGGTCATTTCATTGCGGCGAGTCAATTTAGCAGCTTGTTCACGCGAAGGGGCATGCCGTGCGGAAAACCTTAGGGTAATGTCTAGCCTTTTTTCAGTTGATAATTTCGAAGGTCTTACCCATATTAAAGGCAATCTATACCTGATGGTGAGTGATGATGGCCAGAGTGACTGGCTACGTAATCGACTCACCCTATTCCGTGTAGATTAAAGATTAAACCATATTATTTTGCGGTTTACACAAAATCACTAGAGTGCCAAAAAACTGGAGTGGTCATGCAAAGCAAGCAAATGCTTAAAAATATAGCTTGGGTCGTATTGGGCGCACTATTACTGGGCTTAATTTTGCTGGTCTGGAATCACTGGGCAAAAAGCGAACGGGTTTTGCCTCGGCCAGTAACGCCCGCCGGCCATTTTTCTTCAGAAGAAGAGCGCACGATCAATGTGTTTGAGTGGACTAGCCCTTCGGTAGTGTTCATTACTACGACTGAGCGCGTTATTAATGTCTGGACACGCGATGTGCGTGAGTTACCTAGCGGTACAGGTAGCGGTTTTGTATGGGATAACCAAGGACATATTGTAACCAATTACCATGTTGTCGAAGGTTACCGCCAAGCCAAGGTACATCTAGTGGATCAACGCTTGCTGGAAGCGGATGTGGTCGGTGCTAGTCCAGAATACGACTTGGCTGTTATTAAGTTACGTAATAAAAAAGCTATGCCGCCAGCGATTAATATTGGTAGCAGTGCTGATTTGCGGGTAGGCCAAAGTGTGCTAGCGATTGGCAATCCTTTTGGCTTGGATCACACGCTCACTACAGGAGTCATTTCTGCATTAGGACGTACCTTAGACTCACCCGGCAATCTTATGGACGACTTAATACAAACTGATGCAGCTATTAACCCAGGCAACTCAGGTGGGCCTTTGCTGGATAGCTCTGGGCGCGTAATTGGTGTCAATGTCGCCATTTACAGCCCCTCAGGTGCATCGGCGGGCATAGGCTTTGCCATTCCCGTTGATACAGTTAATCGGGTTGTGCCGAGCTTAATTCAAAATGGGCGCTATATTCGCCCTATCTTAGGCATTACCGTAAATGATGATGTCAGCCAGCGAGTCAGCGAACGGCTGCATGTCAAGGGTATTCTAGTCTTGCAAGTTGCACCCAATTCACCTGCTGCATTAGCCGGTCTGCGCGGTACTAAACTAGCTCAAGGAGAAGAATTGATATTGGGCGACATTATTCAAGCGATTGATGGCAAACCGATCAATAAAAGCAATGACTTAGTCAACACACTGGATGATTACCACCTGAATGACACCATTACCGTGCAATTTCTGCGGAATGGCAAAGAACACCGTGAGGTCTCTGTGCGCCTAAGCTTACAGCGCTGAATTTGAATGTGTTTCAGCGCTTGTGTTAAAAGGAAAATAAATTATATAAAACAGTAGGTTGGTAGTTGATCAGGGGGAGACTATTTAAATGAGCATCAATGTACCTGCTGACTCCACCAGCGGGAAGGGCTGGTTTTGGAGGTAGTCACTGTGCTGCCGTTGGTGGTGTGATGGGTATTATCCGCAGGGGTGGTTGTGCCGGATGTGCCTGCCTGACCAGATGCCTGTTGCTGCTTCAGGTAGGCAGCCATAGTGCGATTCCAGTAATAAGCATAGCGGTAGGCAGATTGGAAATAGGTATCAACGACTTTTTCTGCATTAAGAAGCCCACCTTTATAGTCCTTGAGTTCGCTGCTACGTATACGTCCTGCTCCTTGTACTACCTTAAGTTGAAGCTGCAATTTTTTTATCATATCCGCATCAAGTCCTTGGTAGGGGTTGCCTAATTTTTTCTCCAGAGAGATCCGCTCTTGATACAAGCTGATTATTGGTTTTTCGGTGAATAGAACTCCTATATAACCCCTAGCTATGGCTTGTTTGGCATCAGCAATCAGGTTTCTGCTGGTAATATTAGCATTGAGTTGCCGGTAGTAACTTACTAGCTTATCGGCTCCTAAATGTGCTGGTGCTCTCGCAGGTAATTGTGGATTAATAATATGGACAGAAAAATTCAAGGACGTTATAGCGGCGGCTAATACAGGGGAGGTGAATGACAGTAGTCCAAAAAATATAAGTGGTAAAGTCATAAAATATTTATTCATCTTAAAATTCCTTTTTTGAGAAAAGTCCGCCACACTTTTAATGTGTGGCGTGAACTTGCTTATTGGTTCGGCCTCCGTCTAGGCTGGGGAGGCTTTGGGCAGGTATAAGGCGAATACGTTGCCGTATAATCGACATCACAACTTAGGTAGCTTGAGGATTCTGCTGGTGCATAAGGGTAATACTCAACATTACAGTTACTGGCTTCAAGGCGCTCTATTGTTACCAGCGGCGAGAATTTCCAAGTTCTGGTTTTTCTTTTTGCAAACTCTTGCTTGCAAATACTAATGCACTGTGCCGCACTAAGTGATTTAGGCAGGGCTACATAATCCGAGAAATTCTCTTTTGCTGATTTACGTGTTATCGGGCCTTGGCGACAAGGGTCATTTTTCTTAACGGATGTCGCTGTATTTTGGCTCTCACCCACAACAGATCCGTTGTTAGCACACCCTGCCTGTATCACCAGTGGAATTGCTGCGGTGACTGCTAACCATAAAAAGGTCTGGTATTTTTTCATGCTAAATTCCTTTTTTAAGAAAAGTCCGCCACACTTTCGGTATATGGCGGATTGTATTGTAAGTTAACGTGATGCGGTGTAAGCCGCAGGATTAGTTGCTGACATGGCAAAGAAAATATCCGTTGAACACTTCACGCGAATCCGGGTCTGGTTCGTGGCTAACCCAATCTTCATCTGTTTTGTACCATTGGTTTAGTATATTATTTAAACACTTACAGCATCTGACGAACGGTAAGGCAAAATAGTTCATTGCTACAATGAGCAAAGTAAGACGTGTGGTGCATGCATTTGTATTGCTTCGGCGGAATAAGTCTTGTTGACTAATACAGGGGCTATTTTACAGTAAGTTGGTGGTGGTTCAGGGGAGACTACTTACCAGAGCGTTTTTCCAAGGCCACTGCATTTATGCAATAGCGTAAGCCTGTAGGTGGTGGCCCATCGGGGAACACATGCCCTAAGTGGGCATCACATACATTGCACAGCGCTTCAATCCGCTGCATACCAAATGAGTTATCTTCATGATAAGCAATGACATTTGCTTTGACAGGCTGTGTGAAAGACGGCCAACCACTGCCTGACTCAAATTTTGCTGTGGCATCAAACAATAAAGTGCCGCAGCAAACGCAAACATACGCCCCTGACTCAAACAAGCTACATAGCTCTGAGCTAAAAGCCTTTTCTGTACCATGCTGGCGAGTGATACGGTATTGCTCATCGCTAAGCACCTTGCGCCATTCTGTATTACTTTTTTCTACGCGACGATCGGGATCAGGGTTGCCCTGGCGAGCGAAACCGATGACATCATCCCATTTTAACATGATTTACTTCTCCCAAAATCGAGTGCTAAGCAGTCTTTGCTTGTGCTTAGGCTTTGCTGTACTAAAAATCCCCAAACAAGGCCAGCTAAGCTGACCTTTTTATCAAGATAATAGCCATACTGGCTATCAGCAACTATAGTACATATCAAATTCAACAGGATGAGTCGTCATGCGAATGCGCGTCACTTCTTCCATTTTCAATGCAATATAAGTATCAATCATGTCATTAGAGAACACGCCGCCTGCTGTCAGGAAGTCACGATCCTTGTCCAGCTCTTCCAATGCCATATCTAAAGAGTGACACACTTTAGGAACTAGTTTGTCCTCTTCTGGAGGTAGATCATACAGGTCTTTATCCATTGCTTCGCCGGGGTGCAGCTTGTTCTGGATGCCATCCAGACCGGCCATTAACATAGCGGCAAAAGCGAGGTAAGGGTTAGCCGTTGGATCAGGGAAACGAACTTCAACACGGCGACCTTTAGGGCTAGGAACGAAGGGAATACGAATTGAAGCAGAGCGGTTACGGGCAGAGTAAGCCAACATAACAGGCGCTTCAAAACCTGGAACCAAACGCTTGTAGGAGTTGGTGGAAGCATTACAGAAAGCATTCAATGCTTTAGCATGCTTGATAATACCACCAATGTAGTACAAGGCCGTTTCAGATAAACCAGCGTAGCCATCGCCTGCAAATAGATTTTGGCCACCTTTGGAAATAGACTGGTGGACGTGCATGCCAGATCCATTGTCACCCACAATCGGTTTCGGCATGAAAGTGACCGTTTTACCGTATTGATGCGCAACATTGTGCGTCACATACTTTTGAATTTGTACCCAGTCCGCCCGTTCAGTGAGTGTGGAGAAACGTGTACCAATTTCACATTGACCTGCGGTCGCAACCTCGTGATGGTGTACTTCAACAGGTACGCCCATTTCTTCCATAATATTACACATGGTGGCGCGAATATCATGCAGCGAGTCAACCGGAGGAACGGGGAAGTAGCCACCTTTTACGCCCGGACGGTGTCCCATATTGCCATCAGGATAAATTTTTTCTGAATTCCAGCCTGCTTCTTCAGAGTCAATTTTAACGAATGTGCCGCTCATGGAAGTACCCCAGCGTACATCATCAAAAATAAAGAATTCAGGCTCTGGTCCAAAAAATGCTGTGTCACCAATACCTGTGGATTTCAAGTATGCTTCAGCACGTTTAGCAATAGAACGAGGATCGCGCTCATAGCCTTCCATAGTGGCTGGTTCAACGATGTCACAACGGATATTGACGGTTATGTCTTGGAAGAAGGGATCGACAACAGCGGTGTTTGGGTCAGGCATTAAGATCATGTCTGATTCATTGATACCTTTCCAGCCAGCAATCGAAGAGCCATCGAACATTTTGCCATCTTCAAAGACATCTTCATTGAACTCCCCGATGGGTAAAGTGACGTGCTGTTCTTTGCCCTTAGTATCGGTGAAGCGAAAATCGACATATTTGGCTTCGCTTTCCTTAATAAGATTCATGACATCGTGTGCAGACATGCAGTTGCCTCCTAAGTTAGAGAAACGAGAAAATAAAGTAAAAACTAATACTGCAAATAATTGGGGCAATACTTATGCCAATTATCAGACAGCCTTGTGACTAAAGTTCGCAGCCGAGTGAATTATAATCACATTCAAGTTTGGTGCATTAAAACTCTTGTTGCGCACTTCTTTGGTACTACGCCCATGTCCATAGGGATGATTATCATCGGCATTTTTATGTGCATGTTGTGCCGCAATAATCACAATGACATTACTCAATAGATCCACTAAGGTGTGAAAGCCATCTGCGATTAAGGCTTGAGATTGGGCGAAAAAACCACCGATTATTTGTGCTGCACTGAGTAAAATATTGGCAATAGCACCTACAAGCGTCACTTTCTGAGTGGCTTTTTGTCGCTTGAGTCCATCATGATCACTGGGTGCTGCTTTATCGATTGGCGCGTGAGGGTGGTGTAATCCCATAATCAATGGCTTTAGTTTGTGGTCAAATGACTTGAGGAGGTGTTGCCGGTTTGTAGCACAATAATGTACTCACGTTCTTCGCTGCGTGTTTCTAAGACGACATGACCATGAATGCGCGCCCAAGCTGGAATATCATGTAAAGCGCCAGGATCGGTGCAATAAGCAGTCAATACCGTTCCTTCTGCTTGATTTTCAATAGCTTGTTGTACTCGGATAACCGGCATAGGACATAATAGTCGCCGAGCGTCAACCACAATGGAGTCAGGCATAGTAATGAATAATGAATGAGGTATTTTGAATACAATGCGCAGGATTATACCTTAGTCCGGCCAACAAGCGCGAATCAATGCGCTTTCTTTTTGCCTTTGCAGCAAGCGATCGCGGAATTCTTGCGGGTCTTTTTGTAAAATCATTGCACCTTTACGAGGTTCTAGTATAGCTTGCAGGCGTGATAACCAAAACCGTAATGCAGCACCACGCAACATGCTTTCCCAATGATCAGATTCCATGACATTCAAAGGGCGGTGCTCATGATAAGCTGCTAATAGTGCACGCAAACGCGCTTCATCTAGCGATCCTTCGGGGTGGCTGCACCAATCATTAGCCACTATAGCTAGATCGTAAAGCCAGCTATCTGTGCAAGCATAATACCAGTCAATAATGCCTTGTAATTGATCCCCGGCAAACAAAACATTATCGCAGAACAAATCGGCATGGATAACCCCTTGGGGAAGTTGTGCAAAAGGAATGGCTTGTTGGCATTGCATTTCGTGAGCCAGCAATTGTTGTTCTTGTCGGGGTAAATGGGATTTTAGTCTTTGTGCGGTCGCCATGCGCCAATCATGACCACGATCAGAAGCGCGATATAGTGGAAAGGCTTTGCCAGCAAGGTGTAATTGTGCCAAGGTTTTGCCTATCGCTGCACATTGGGCTGTATTAGGCTGTTGTAGCGTTGTACCTGATAAAAACTCAATAACGGCACAAGGCTTATCGTGGATTTGTTGCAAAACCTGACCCTTTTTATCGGCAATGGGAGAAGCCACAGGAAACTTGGCTTGGGTAAAAAAAGCCATCAGCGCTAAAAAATAATTTAATTCGGCGATCGCGTGTTGTTCGAAAAGCGTCAGTATGTAAGTTTTTTGTGTTGTTTTTAGCTTGAAATTGCTGTTTTCTACGCCCGCTGCAATACCCTCTAAGGCGACTAAATCACCAATGTCATACCGCTCAAGCAACTTGGCTAAAGCTTCGTTGCTAACAGGTGTGTAAACAGACATGCGTACTGTATCTGCTGCAAGTTACCAAACTACCAGGAAAATAGTTGCCAACTGGGAATCAGCATTTCATCGCTATCACTGTGTGCATTCCGGATTTGGCCAGAGGTATCTGAACCAATCAGATTATACCCCCCACTTCCTGAGCCAGGTATATAACGAATTTCACTGTACATGGCTTGGACACGTTTTTCTTCAATCGTGCCAAAGCGATCTTGGGTGGTAATGGTTTCAATTTTGACATTGCCAGCCAATTCTTCTTCAACAGCAACCCCTTCCTCAGCAGTCGCTGCTGTCCATCCGCTACATAGTAAGCTTGCTAGCAACAAGGGTTTAAATGATTTCATACTCACAACTCCATAAAATTAGCGCGTTCTTCGGCTGAAGGGCCAACAATAGTACGCTCATAATAGCTGAATATATGGTCAACAATAGCATCAGCATTATCTAGTAATACGAATAAGTCCATATCATTGGGGGAAATGCTCCCCTCTTTTGCCATCGTATTGCGTAGCCACTCAATCAAACCTTCCCAAAAAGGTGTATGTACCAAAATAATGGGGATACGGCTGGTTTTGCCAGTTTGTACCAAGGTCAAAATTTCTGCTAGTTCATCCAGTGTACCAAAACCACCTGGCATGACCACATAGGCTGAAGCGTACTTGACAAACATGACCTTGCGCGAAAAAAAGTGACGAAAATACAGTGAAATGTCTTGATAAGGATTACCATGCTGTTCATTCGGCAATTGGATATTCAGGCCAATACTCGGTGATTTTCCCTTTTGTGCGCCTTTATTAGCAGCTTCCATAATACCTGGCCCACCACCGCTAACAACAGCAAAACCTGCATTGGATAATTTATGAGCTATCTCTACCGTTAATTCATAGACAGGATGCTCAACGGGAGTGCGAGCTGATCCAAAGATGCTCACTGAGGGGCGAATGTGAGCAAGGCGCTCAAAGCCTTCTACAAATTCACCCATAATTTGAAATATTTTCCAGCTTTCTCGAGCTAGCTCTTTGTCATCAATAGGCTTTAAAACCGGATGGCTGGCGCGTGTAATTTCATCCATAAATAATCATTTTTTTTCTAGCTTGCTAGCTTCTTCGGGGGTCAGTGCTTCAATGGTCAAAGCATGCAATTCACCAGAAGCAATTGATTCTGACAAAGTGGCATAGACTTTTTGATGACGCTTTATCTTAGTCATACCCTTGAAATCAGAGCTGACTACCCGTGCATGGTATTTATAACCATCACCACTAACATTGACTTGCGCGTCAGTAAAACCGGCTTGGATTAGCGCACTGACGGCTTCATTACTAATACTCATAAATTTTGTAACCCTGTTGTATGCAAAATTACCAGAAGCGTTAGTATAGTGGATGTGCAGCCGACAATCGGTATTTATGCGCGTATAATGTTAAGAATTTCGTTTTAGACATGTGGGGCATCATGGCAAATCAGCAGTTGGTTCAAAAGGTGCAACAGACTTGTAGTGACTTTTGTGTTGCTTTGACTCAAGACGAAGTCAGCATTTTTGTGCGCTATACACGTTTGTTGGAGTTGGAGCCGGATGCAGTTCTGGCAGATATAGGCGATGTAGGTGATAGCTTTTATATGATTATTGGCGGTGCTATCAAACTGTATCAAATACGTGATGTTGAAGAGTTCGAGGTAGGTGAAATTAGTGCAGGTGGTTTGGTCGGTGAAATGTCTTTTTTCGACCATCAACCGCGTACTTTGCGTCTGAAAGCTCACTCAAAAGGTGCGCGCTTACTGGAAGTGAGTCGTTTGATGTACAATCGGTTGCGCATTGAAGAGCCTTATATTTCTACTAATTTGTTGGAGTTTGTTATTCGTAGCTTGGATGTATTAGTACGTAACTTGAGCGCGCAAAATACATCTTTGCGAGCTCGTTTGTCCTTTTTAGAAGATGATTCACAATAAACTCATACTGTTAACCAAAAAGTAACCGGACCGTCATTGGTTAGGCTTACCTGCATATTTGCACCAAAGCGACCACAGTGGCGCTGTCCAAGTTGTTTTTCTACCGCCGTGCAGAAGTAGTCAAATAATTCTTTTCCTTGTTCGGGACTTGCTGCGGTTGAGAAGCCGGGACGATTGCCTTTGCGCGTGTCGGCTGGCAGGGTGAATTGTGGAACAACCAATAATTCTCCCTGAATATCTTGCAGTGAGCAATTCATACGCCCTTTTTCATCAGAGAAGATACGATAATGAATAATACGCTCCAGCAAACGATCCGCTTTAGCTGAGGTATCCTCTTTTTCTACGCCTAAAAGCAATAAGATGCCTTTGTTGATTGCAGCGACCTCTACACCTTCAATTTCAACTTTTGCTTGGGTAACACGCTGGATCAGACCAATCATTTCAATTGACCCAACATAAATTCGGTTGCTTTGACTAAGGCAGATTGAATACCCGTTTCACTGGCCGCATGGCCACACGCAGGAATAATGGCCAAATCAGCCTCAGGCCAAGCCTCATGCAGGGCTGTGGCTTGATCCAGTGGACAAATCATGTCGTAGCGACCATGAATAATCATGCCTGGAATTTCTTTTAAGCGATCCGCTTCGTTTAATAGTTGATCAGGCTCAAGAAAGCAATTATTTACAAAATAATGTGCTTCAATACGCGCTACGCTGGATGCAGTATGCGGTGAAGAAAAATATTCGACACTGCTATCCTTGGGTAATAGATTAATGGTACGCCCTTCCCAAGCTGACCAAGCTTTGGCTGCCTGCATTCGGGCGATTTCGTTTTTGCCCGTGAGTCGTTTGTGATAGGCTTTTAGCATGTCGCCACGTTCTGCTTCAGGTATGGGGGCAACGAAGTCTTCCCAATAATCAGGAAAAATACGCCTAGTTCCGTCTTGATAAAACCAAGAAACATCCTGCGGTCGCCCTAGAAAAATGCCCCGCAAAATTAAACCAAGTACTTTATCGGTATGTTTTTCAGCATAAGCCAGCCCCAGCGTAGATCCCCACGACCCGCCGAAAACAACCCAGCGCTCAATATTTAAATGACGACGAATGTGCTCCATATCTTCGACCAAATGCCAAGTGGTGTTAGCCTCTAGCGAAGCATGTGGTGTGGAACGTCCACATCCCCGTTGATCAAATAAAATGATGCGATAACGTTCGGGATTGAAAAACTGCCGGTGCCAACTTTCACAGCCCGAACCAGGACCACCATGTAAAAAAATGACCGGGATACCTTCAGGATTACCACTTTCTTCCAAATAAAGCGTATGACGATCGTCTACAGCCAACATAATGTGCCAATTTTCACGTATAGGTGGGAAGATATTCATGTGACTTACTCTTTATTACACTTCCAGCGCTTAGCGTGCTTTATTAAAACGCAATCGATCTTTGTCTGACATAGTATATCGCATCCGAATAGGGTATTTTTCCGAAAGTCAAAAAAGAAAAAGTACAGCGTAAAATGCAAAGCATCTTGAAAATACGCTATACCCCAAAAAACAAAAGCCCTGCAAGTTATTCACTTACAAGGCTTTTTTGTATGGTGGGCCGTGTGCGACTCGAACGCACGACCACCTGATTAAAAGTCAGATGCTCTACCGACTGAGCTAACGGCCCGTCAAGGCGTGCTATTCTACACAAGCAGCTCTTTGTTTCAAGCACTTTTTCCGATTAAATCCATTCCTTTTAGATAATCTGCTCTTTTGGCTGAGTCATTCGGCTTCCATAGCAGACGATTCTCCCCTATTTGAGGTCGAATCAGCACCGTTGCAGACAAACTGGCAGGGATAGATCGCGCCACCAGCCAGATTTGACGCAAATGCCCATGACTGATTTTGCTCAGGCCATGCAGCGTTGCTAAAGTACGCTCTGTGTCAAAACAAGCAAAAGGCTCGTCCATAAACAAGCATTGCTCCTCGGTTTGTAACTGATCAATCAAGGTATTTGCCAAATTCGCCCGCAGCGTCAATATAATTTGCTGCTGTGTTTGCTTACTACTGCTCTCTGATTCCAAAAAACCACCTTTTTCATGAGACAAAACCTGAGCGGCAAAATCCTGATCTATCTGCCAATTATCCAGTGGCTGCTGTGTAAATTCACTTAACCAAGATTGACAACGTTGGCCAAGTTGTTGATTAAAGGCGCGCATTGAGGCCTGAGCAGCCAAATGCAATAAATAAATCGACTTACCCAACACTTTAGCTTGATGCTCGCTATTAGCAATAACCCAAGCTTGTTGCCGGATTTCAGCTTGCAAAGCATCATGTTGACTTTTTACGTGCTTTTTATGGTTAATATCTGCATCAATCGCATCCATATAAGCATCCATACGTACAGCGTAAGCCTTTAAGCCATTGGATAGTGCAGCAAATGCAGGCTGGGCATCGGTGGAGCTAATAGCATAATCTCTTACCTGCTCAGGCAAGTATTCCGACACAGCCGCTAATTTTGTGCTCCCACTGTTTGCCGTAAGTGCCCGACTGTGCAGATAGGCTTGTGTCTGGCTATCAAAAAAAGTTTCCACGGTACTGCGTAATTGCAATAAACTATCGCGTAAACCGCTAGCAAATAAGGCAACATGCTCTTTCAAAGGAATAAGATAGCGTTGTTCCACATAATAATCGAACGCTAAAGCACTCCCTGCCAACACTGCCAAGCCTGTTGCCAGCCATAACACAGCATCACTGTCAGGCAGTAAAGCAGCATCAAAAGGCCATAGTGGCTGTGCCCACGTGGGTGCAAAAAATAATAAAGCCCATAGCAGCAAAATAGGCGTTAGCAAGACAGCACTCCACAAAGCCAAGCGGTTCGCCCACAGGCTATACTGGCTATAACCTTGCCATGTCTCATACCAAGTCGGATAAGCTTGACTGGATTGTTTGATATCCACCTGCAAAGCACGTGCAGCTCGTCGCCGCTCTTGTAAAACCTGATTGATCGTTTCCAACGAACTGAGCTGCTCAGGCTCAAAGCTCAAGCTATCACGCTCTGTTTCAAGTTTGCCGATAGATGCTTGAGCTGTTTGCAAATTGGCTTCCGCCATTAGACGTTCTGTTTCAAGACGTTTTCCCAATGCCAGATAAGTCTTGATGCCCGTCATGGTATCCAAGCTGTCTTGATCCACAGCGTCCGCCTGTACAGACAACTGACTCCAAAAAAAAGCTCGTGAAAATGCGGTATACGATAAACCAATAATCTGCTTTATTTGCTCATTCACCGCCGTGATCGAATTGGCCAGTACCGTGTCACCTTGAGAGCCTATCTGCCACAGTGAGGCCTGTTGCACGCCTTGCGTATTGATTTTTCGTTGAATACGGTAGCTTTGTTTCCCTTGTCGAAACGTTAACTCGACTAATGCTTCCATTGCACCCCATCGAACTAACTTGGCAAGCTGTTCATTCTCCAAGTCGGCGGTGCGGCCAAACAAGGCAAAACAGATAGCATCCCCAATGGTACTTTTTCCCGACTCACGCCCACCAACAACCATGATTAAACCATGTTCAGGTAAAGACGCTAGTCGCAAACTTTCATATTTACGAAAATGTTTAGCGGCCAAACCTGTGATTACCATGTTGCATCACCTCGCTCGGTATGATTACCCGGGACTTGAGCGATTTGCTCCAAACGTTGCAAGATTAATAAAATAGCCTGTTGAGTAATAAATTGCTCTTCATCAGCTAGGCAAAAATGGGACTCAACAGAATGCTGGCAGAATTCGGCAAATTGACGGGCAGTAACATTTTTCCAAACATTGGAAAAGTTTACATCCCAAGAAAAGGCGATGCTTGACACGTTTTCATCTCCTAAAACAGGGTTGAGCCATAAAATTGGGGGGAGGCTCATTATCAAAATGGCTGTTTAGTTATTTCAGCTCCCATATCACCCACACTTTACAAAAAAAGACGCAGTTCATGCGTCTTTTTTTAATTAATGGTCAAAAAACACTCGAAAATTAACGATTTTCTGCTTTCATACGCTGTAATCGTGCTTTTGCCAGTTGCGCAGCATTACTATCAGGAAAAAAACGCACAGTATCTTCTAAAGTACGTCGCGCAAACTCCCACTGTTTTAATTCATAATAAGAATAGCCTAATTTGAGTGCGGCTCCCGACGCTTTAGAGCTATCTTTGTATTCGCGCAAAACTTTCAAAAACTCCTTAGTCGCATTCTCATAGTCTTTTTGCGCATACAAAGCTTCACCTAACCAATATTGGGCGTTACCGGCCAATTCATGTTGAGGATAGCTAGCGAGAAAAGTACGAAAAGCTGGAACAGCAGCAGCAGGATTATTAACCAGTTGTTTATAAGCTTCGTTATACTCCGCTTTAATTTTCTGATTAGCGGGCAAATGCTGATTAGCAGATGCAGACACAGGCGCTATTGGTGGGTTAGCCCTTTGTGTATTTGCCCCCGTCCCAGTATTTGCCCTCGTCTCATTAGCAGGCTGCTGATCAGCCTTTCCCGGATCAGAAGAGCCATAGTAATAATAACTATCTGCACCCCGAGGCCGAGGATTAACAGATGTATTATTAGCTGTGCTGGCTGATTCTGATCTGGTACTGCGGTTTGATACCACCGCTGCTGGAGCAGCTTCTCTCACTGGCTCAACCACAGGAGGAACATTTGCAGTATTCACCCTTTCGACTCGCGTAGGCTCTTCAAGAATTCGGGGTAAAGGCGTTACCACAGCCTCCGTCGGTGGTGGTACATAATCTGGTTGAGTCTCCGCTGGCATCAATGAATTAACATTGACATCCAGCTCGGGAATGGTCGCATCCGTACCCGTTCTCACTTCAGGAGGCAGGCGATTAGCCTGTTCCAGTTCTTCTTGGCGCGTTTGCACCCCCTGCAAACGATCGCGCAATCGTTCATTTTCCCCTTTAAGGTTGTTGACTTCCTCTTCTAGCTCGTTCAGACGCTCCAGCAGTTGTACCGCTGAATCGTCAGACAGAGCCACAGCTGGTGGTGCTAGTGTTAGCATAAAGCTAACTACCACCAGTCCCCCCCAAAGGCTCTGTTTGATTCGATCAGACATAAGTAATTATTCTCCTAGATAAATGATCTCAACGCGGCGATTCTTGCTCCAGGCTGCTTCATTTGAACCGAAAGCCAAAGGCACTTCTTCACCATAGCCCACCACACTCATCTGGCCGCGCTTAGAGCCACGCGCTGCCAGGTAATTACGCACAGACTCGCCGCGACGCTCAGACAGTGCCACATTGTATTCACGCGAACCACGTTCATCCGCATGTCCTTCCAAACGTACCCTTAGCTCAGGGTAATCACGCAATAAAGTCGCATGGGCATTCAGAATAGCTTGGTACTGTGGTTTGATAGTTGATTGGTCATAATCAAAGAAAATAAGCCGTTGTGCCAAAATACTGGAAGGATCACGTAGATCAGCCGGTGTATAAGTACCACTCTTGCCAGCATTATTGGAAGCAGAACCACTCCCTCCTTGATACGTACCACCGCCACTAGAAGACAATCCGCCTAAACTACCACCAGCATCTGTATAAGCCGCGCCACCGACATTGCCCATACTACTTCCTGCTGACGTATTTTCTAAACCATTGCCACGATCGACCACATATTCACGTCCATCCAGCCCACCTCCTGATAGACCAGAACCGCCAGTGGTACTGCTACTACTGCTAGCACTACCACTGCCAGCCAAATCAACACCTGTACCGCCCGTTAGACCACTACCAGTACTGCCACCCTTGTAGACATTACCTGAGCCACCGACTATGCCATCACCGCCAGCAGATTGAGCAACCTGCTGTTGCGAACAGGCGCTTACTAACATCGTAGTCACCATTAATAGTCCAAGTAGTACTTTTGTATTCATGCAAATACCCCTCAAAATTCAAAAAAACTATTTGTCATTTAGCAGAGGCTTCGTTGTTGCCTTCACATCTGCTCTCCATTATTAATCAAGAAAAGGCGACCATGATGGATCACGCACATCGCCAGCCTGTTCTGATAAAATCTGTCTTGCCTTGCCATTAGCGCTAGAAACGGCTAGAACACCCCTTCCACCTAGTTTAGTAGCATACAACACCATACTACCATTAGGAGCCAATGATGGCGATTCGTCAAAATCCCCTTTTGAAACAACGGTACTAGCGCGCGTTGATGCATTCATTACCGCAATACGGAAACGGCCATTCATCTGTCGCACCATAGCTACTGAATTACCAACAATACTGGCAGCAGCGTTATACCTACCTTCGTTGGTTAATCGATAACCATCACCCCCACGGATCGTCGTCCGATACAGTTGCGGCTGCCCGTCACGATCAGAGGTATAAATAATACTGTTAGTATTCGCCCAAGTAGGTTCTGTGTCTATAGCAGGTGAGCGTGTTAATTGCGTCGCACTGCCGTCTAATACACCAATCAAATAAATGTCTGGATTGCCCCCTTCAGACAGACTCACTGCCAAATAACGGCCATCAGGCGACCAAGCAGGAGCACCATTAATGCCTTCACGCATGGACACCAAACGCTTACCGCCGGTTAATAAATCCTGCACATAAATACCCGATTGCCCTGTTTCAAAAGAAACATAGGCCAACTGCATACCGTCTGGTGACCAGCTAGGTGACATAACCGGCTTGCCAGAAGTCATGACCGTTTGGGGATTGTAACCGTCAGCATCAGAAACCAGCAGGCGATATGTTTGCCGCCTCGCAGGTCCAGAGGCGGCAACATAAGCAATCCGAGTATCAAAAGCACCCTGCAAACCAGTCAAACGCTCAAAAATAAGATCAGCGGCTTTATGTGCCATACGACGGCGATTGGGATGAGGGGGAATACGAAAGCCTGCTGCACGCTGTCCTGTAGCGACATTAATGATTTCAAACTCCAAACCATCGGCTGCTTGCTGACGTCCAACAACAGCATAGTCTGCACCGCTCGCTCTAAGCCTGTCCTGCTGAAAAGGCTGCCCTAAAGCCAACGCCTGTCCTGCTTTGGTATGGGGTACTAAGGTAAATTGGCCACTGCGTTTTAGATCAGCTTCTATAATGCTGGCAAGATCACTACCTTGAAAAGGAACGATCATTAAGGGTACGCCGTCATTAACGCCATCGGTAATACGAATGACCAGCTCAGCGCGCGCTGTCAGTGAAAACAGCAATCCTGCCATTAACAATACAAGGTAGGTTAAGGTCTTTTTCATGGTTATGGCTCAAAAATCAGTCTTAAATTCTGGTTATAAAGTTCTGGTAAATCAGGACGTGGATAAGGTTCTGAGCGGCGCAAAGCGGCAATTAAGGAATCACAAAACTGCGGGGATCCATTGCACTGAGTGACGCGCAACTCACGAATCTTGCCCGGTGGTCGAATGGAGAGTTGGACACTAGCACGCATACCAAACGTATCAATCGGTTGAATCCAGTGGGTACTCACTTGCCGCTTGATTTGTTGCCCCCACACCATGGCCGCACGCTCCAGTTCAGCAGACGAAGTACCCCTTCGGCCTTGACCTGAGCCACCTTGCCCTTGCGCGGCCTGTTGAGTACGTTGACGCGCTTTTTGACGGGCTTCTTCTGCTTCGCGCTTCTTGCGCTCTTGTTCTTCCTGCCAACGCGCTATGTATTCAGCCCGTTTGCGCGCTTCTTCCTCCTTAGCAAGACGAGCTTTTTCTTCTGCTTCCTTACGCTTGCGTTCTTCTTCCTCTTTGGCTAAGCGGGCTTTCTCGGCTTCTTGCTGAGCTTTTTCTTCTGCTTCACGTTTTTTGCGTTCTTGTTCTTCTTTCCAGCGTGCTTGATATTCAGCGCGTTTACGTTCTTCTTCCTCTTTAGCTAAACGGGCTTTTTCGGCTTCCTCACGTTGCTTACGTTCTGCTTCTCGGCGTATCTTTTCCTCTGCTTCCTTACGCTTACGTTCTTTTTCCTCTTTGGCTAAGCGAGCTTTTTCCGCTTCTTGCCGAGCTTTCTCTTCTGCTTCACGTTTTTTACGTTCTTGTTCTTCTTTCCAGCGTGCTTGATATTCAGCGCGTTTGCGCTCTTCTTCCTCTTTGGCTAAGCGGGCTTTCTCTTCTGCTTCACGCTGCTTGCGTTCTTCCTCTAAACGTCGCATCTCAGTACGCCTGATGAGTGCTTGTTGTTCAGCTTCGCGTTCTGCCTGCAAACGTTGCTGCTCAGCGGCAATACGTGCGCGCTCTTGTTCAGCCAACTTACGCTCCATCGCTTTTCGTTGTTTGCGCTCTTCTTCGGCCTGACGACGCGCCTCCTCTGCTTTGCGGCGCTCTTCGGCTAGCTTGCGCTCAGCTTCTTCCTGACGGCGGCGCTCCTCGGCTAAACGCCGCCGCACTTCTTCTGCTTTTTGACGTTCTTCTGCCAATTTACGCTCAGTTTCAGCCTGACGTTGTGCCGCTTCTGCCGCTGCACGTTTACGTGACGCTTCTTCTAAGCGACGCGCCTGTTCCTGTTGAGCTTGTTCTGCTGCGGCTTGTGCTTCAGCCTGCTGTTTAGCTTTTGCTTCTGCCGCTGCTTTAGTAGCCTTTTCGCGCTCCGCTTTTGCTGTCGCTTCAGCCTGCTTAGCACTTGAAGATGAAGACTTTTCAGACACTACACCTTCTGAGAGCATTAATTGCACGCCACCACGGTCTGCCGCACTGGATTCAGGTTCTTTATTTAATTGAAACCCTAAAATCAGCAATGTAATGACTACAACATGCAGCATAATAGCCCAAAATAGGGCAACAGGATTCTTAAGCAGTTCTTTAAACATCTTCCCGTGGTATCCAATAAACTCAAGGTTTAGAGTCCAATCTAGGTGGTTCGGCCATTAGACCAATTTGTCTGGCTCCCGCTTTTTGCACCGCGACCAATAGTGTCATGAGGTAATGGTTTTCTACCTGCTCATCAGCACGGACATAGACTGGCCGTCTACGCGATTCATCCATATTTTCATATACGTATTCGGTTACCGCCGCTGTGTCAAGCTCAGTACCATCTTGCAGAAAGTAATGTCCTGTTTGATCAATATTAATAATCAAAGGTTCCTGCTGATTATCAGTCGTTAACGCCGGCGCATCCGCATCCGGCAAATTAATATCAATACCTGATTGCAGCATGGGAGCCGTTACCATAAAAATAACCAGCAGTACCAGCATAACATCAATATAGGGTACTACATTCATTTGCGCCATACTGCGGCGTGAGCGTCTCATGAACGCACCTGCCGAGTAGCCAGATTACGCTGTAAGACTGCGGTAAATTCTTCACGGAAGTTATCGTAATAATTAGCCAGTCGATCAATACTATCCGTAAAGCGGTTATAGGCAATAACTGCTGGAATCGCGGCAAACAGACCGATGGCCGTTGCAATCAGCGCCTCAGCAATACCCGGGGCAACCACTGCCAATGTAGCCTGTTGTATTTGTCCTAAAGCCATAAAGGAGTTCATAATGCCCCATACCGTACCAAATAAGCCGACATAAGGACTGGTTGAGCCTACTGTCGCCAAGAATGCTAAATTCTGCTCCAGCGTGTCTATTTCTCGGGAACTTGCCACGCGCATAATGCGTTGTACTGAATCCACCCCCAAAGTCGTTTGCACATTAGCATTGGTATTCGTTCCCATGATTCGCTTGTACTCTTGAAAACCGCTGCAAAAAACGCGCTCTAAACCTTGGCGTTCTTTTTTCTGCACCAAATCTTCGTATAAAGAAGATAAAGAAGCCCCACTCCAAAAGCGTTCCTCAAAACGTTCCGCTTCACGACAAGCTCGCTTGATTTTGCCAGCTTTAATTAAAATAAGCGTCCAGGAAATCAGTGAAGCCAATACCAGTAGCCCCATTACAATTTGTACTACTAAGCTAGCATCACGGATAAGATGCACAATGGAAAGATCAGTCGACACGATTCAATTTGCTCCGAATATTCGCAGGAATAGCCATAGGACGAAAACGCTGAAGATGGATACAGGCTACCTTGACAGTAGCATTAACCAATAGTTCTACAGGCTCACGATTTACTGTACGCCAGATACTTTGCTCAAACACCATATACGTCCGTGCTTGTTCATTAAGTATAGAATGAATTTGCAACAAATCATTAAAACGTGCTGGCTTGCAATAATCGATCTGTATACTTTTGACCACCAAAGCCACTTGCCACTCTTTGGCGAGCACGTCATGTTCAAAACCCAACTCACGTAACCATTCTGTACGTGCACGTTCCATAAAATTCAAATAATTACTGTGATACACAATGCCACCTGCATCAGTATCTTCGTAATAGACACGTACTGAATAATCAAAGGTATTTATGTGATTGGAAAGCTCTGTCTTCATGCTAGCAGCATAAAGGATAAGAAGCGCACTTACACCTATAATTTCGGTAGTAAAAAAGTCACCAAACGCATAACAGGGTGTTATCTTCCAAACGAATACACCCTGCACTTCTCAATAGAAAACCACTAGATTAGTCCAAATTAGCGCTGAGAAGCCTGATCAGTTGCTTGGTATTCGGTCAAGAATTTATGGGGGTCTACATAAAAAACTTGCTCCAACCAAAAAGGCTTATCAGGCTTTAATTCTGACATTTGAGGTGGCAAACTACGAATGGAATAGTAAAGGTTGGCAAGACGTAAACGACCGTTAAGAGGAGTCCCAGTGCCTACTGTACCGATTTTCTCACCTGTTTTAACCCAACTCCCTGGGCTAATAGCAACTGTTTCCAGATTGGCATAGCGGTGTAAACGCCATTTTGATCCCAATACCCACACTGAATTGTCACCACGTGGATCATTTTCCTTATAAACCACCCAACCACTGGTTGTTGCTACAACAGGCGTACCTTTACTAGCGAAGATATTAATACCTTTTTGTGGGCTTTGGCCTGCGGTATGCCAGTAAGCAGTTGGATTCCAGCCATAAGGTTTAGCACCGTCAACGGGCACGTGACGGTCTTCTGGAATCCAGTAACCCATTATAAATATTGTAATAATAACCAGAAACAAAAGTGGTTTTTTCATACCCTGCACCTCTAAGGTTTTACTGTGCGATAATATTGGCCTCCACTTAGAATGAGAGCCGGAAAGCGCCGAAAAAGTTCATATTTTTCTGTGGTAAATATTCCACAAAAGATTCGTTTTCGCCAAATCCAGCCGATAATCAGCAAATTTCTGAAAGATTTTTACTGCCTAGTTGCAATGTTGCTAATTCCCAACATTTCTTCAATTTGGGCTACAGGTTTTTTCATGTCAGGGGGGGTGTATTGATACCAATCCGCCATATACTTTTCTAGATTCATCGCCTCAGAATTTTCACCCAAATTGATATAATTGATGGAAGCCCAATACCGAGGCTCTTTTTCAAAAATTGCAAGCAAATGGGATGCCATCTTTTCATTTAATTGCCGGTCTTTGGCATATGGATTAGATTCAAGCAGGCTACGTTGTTGGTGATACCACTCACTTAAGCGAGGTGCAAAACTACGATGTTTTTCTTGCTTCATATTATCAGCATACTTTTGAAACTCCGGCGCATATTTTTGCCAGCTAGCATAGGGTGCATGGTTTTCCCAAAGCTCAGCCATACGCTCCAAAGCAAACAGGCTAAATGCTTCACATAAGGACTCTTCAAACCATTGTTGGTGGGTAATATTGGCAGGCGCTAAATCATAGTTTGATAAGAGGTGACAAAGCTCGTGAGAAAATTGATAAGTCATTTGCGCCCAATAGCGCCCTGTTACATTGAGCTTAACAATGTATTCGCCTTGATCACCCTTGGTATACAGGGAAATAGGACCTTCCTCATCATTTTTTACAATAACAGCCCCTAGTTTACGACTACCTATATAAGGGCTTACTGCAAGCAAGGTAGAATCCAATACAGCTTTAACATCTTCGAGGCTAGCACCTTGCCACTCTTCATCGACTTGAATAGTTGCTACGGGTGTGAATGCGCTGGCTGTTAATGGAATAAACAGCAGAATCAATAACAAACTGCGTATTAATCTGGACATTTAAAGACACTCTCAGCATTGCTTGATAGGGGTATGCAAAGCTATAAATAGCAAAAGCTGGCGCTAAATGTGTATGGTGAGCGGTCTGAACTGCTATAAATTACCGAATACTGGTCATTAGTTTGCGTTCATATAACAAATCCCATACGCCATGTCCCAAACCTAAACCACGTTGCTCAAATTTGGTTTGCGGGCGAAATGCAGGCCGCTCAATAAAAGACATGCCATCCGCTGCCATCGAACGAAACGCATCACTTTGCTGCATTAGCTCTGACATGTGTATAGCATAATCCTCCCAGTCGGTTGCCAAATGAAATAGACCACCAGCACGTAAGCGAGAGGCTACCAAATTTATAAAGGGAGTTTGTACAATGCGGCGTTTATGGTGACGCTTTTTGTGCCAAGGATCAGGAAAATAGAGCTGTACTCTGTCGAGTACAGCCGGTGCAATGCAGTGCTGTAAAATGCCCACAGCGTCACTATTCATCAGTCGCACATTGCTAATCTGCCGCTCAACTAGCAAGTGCAATAAATGCCCTACACCCGGGCGATGAACTTCGATGCCAATGAAGTTCTTCTCCGGCTCTGCCATAGCCATCGCCGCAAGTGAGTCGCCATTACCAAAGCCTATTTCCAGAACGACCGGTGCAGTGTTGCCAAACACCAAGGACAGATCCAACACATGTCCGGTATTCTCCAAACCATAGACAGGCCAATATTCTGACATAGCATACTGTTGTCCTTTGGTTAATCGCCCCTGCCGCAACACAAAGCTCTTTATTTCACGCCTTTTCCGTTCGCTCATCTTCAAAAAATCTATCCGCCTAACACTGAATGCTAACACCCACGACTGATTAAATCATAGTTAATCAGTCGTGTCAGTGACTCAATGGAGTCACTTTAATCGTAAAGGCATTAATGCAACTTGATAGCCTGCTGGCACCGCAATATTGCAAGTTCTTCTGCCCAAGCTGACGGTGTTAGGGGGAATATGTAAACGCAATTGCGTCCCCTCATTGATTAACTTCAGTTTGCACCGTCTCTGCGGTACAACCCAAACCTGTATAGACGACGGACTGTATGCTGGGCTTCTGCTCAGGCGTTTGCCAACATCAGGCAATACCCGCCTTTGACTATAGCGGGCTTGCCAGAATTGGGGATTTAAATCTTTTATGTCGGATTGGTATAAGCTTTAGGCACTTGTTCAAAAGCTTTGCGCCCTTGGGTTAGCTTGTACCACACAGTATAAACCGCAGGCAGGAACAACAGCGTTAATAAGGTTGCGACCAGTAAACCGCCCATAATAGCGACCGCCATAGGGCCAAAAAAGACGCTACGCGACAGTGGAATCATTGCCAGAATCGCAGCCAAGGCGGTTAACATAATAGGGCGGAAACGGCGCACAGCGGCTTCAATCACAGCGGTACGAGGCACTATGCCTTGTTCAATATTACGGTCAATTTGATCAACCAAAATAACCGAATTACGCATAATCATGCCTGACAGTGCAATCGTTCCCAGCATGGCAACAAAGCCAAAAGGTTTGTCAAACAGCAACAGAAAAGCTGCCACACCGATTAAACCAAACGGTGCAGTAAGTACCACCATAATGACACGCTGGAAGCTTTGTAGCTGAACCATCAGTATGGTTAGTACGGCAATAATGAATAAAGGCATCCCTGCTATAATAGACGCGGAACCTTTAGCGCTTTCTTCGACGGCGCCACCGATTTCAAAACGATAGCCTAAAGGCAGTTTTTCAATAAACTGATCGGCTTGAATACGTGCCATGATTTCACTCGTGACAGTAGGCGCTTGAATACTGCTATAAATATCACCACGCAGAGTAATCGTAGGTACGCGATTACGATGCCAGATAATACTTTCTTCTTGAGTATTTTTCAGACGCGCAATTTGGTTCAAGGGCACAAAGTCACCTGTCGCTGTTGGTATATTGGTTGACATTAATTTACTTAGTAAATGACGGTCAGCTTCTGAGCCGCGCACCAAGATTGGAATGCTTTGATCACCTTCGCGGAACTCGCCCACCACGCTTCCTTGTAGCATGCCATGCAATGCTTGGTTTAAATCACTTTGGGTAATACCTAGTGCGATGGCCTTAGCATAATCCACATCCAATACTTCGGTTTTGCGCAATTCGTTCCAGTCTAAGTGGACATTGCGCAAATGTGGATTGCCACGCATATAACTCGCAACCTGCTCAGCCAGCTCCCGCAGTTTCCACAAATCCTCACCAGATACGCGGAATTGTACTGGATAACCGACCGGAGGCCCGTTTTCCAAGCGCAAAATCCGTCCACGCAATTCAGTAAACTCAGCACTATCAATAAGCTCAATAAGCTTGAGACGTAAGGCTTCGCGGTCTGGAATGCTTTTGGTCGTAATTACAAACTGGGCGAAGCTGGAGTTAGGCAATTGCTGATCCAAAGGCAAATAAAAACGAGGCGAACCATTGCCCACATAAGCAACATAATTATCAATGTATTGCTGCTGCGTATTGAGATAGGCTTCCACCTTTTTGACTGTACGTTCAGTCGCTGTATGTGTAGAACCTTCTGGCAGTTTCAGATCAACCATTAACTCCAAGCGAGTCGCATTGGGGAAAAACTGTTGTTGCACTAAGCCGAAGAGATAAATCGAGCTGGCAAAAGTCAAAATGGTTAATAAAATAACTGTTAATGGAAAACGCACACACAGTTTGATCAAGCCTTTGAATAACTGACTAAAGTTATTTGCAAATGCTTGTTTGGCACGGCCTAGCGCGCTGAATAAGCCTTTCTTGTCGCTGTGAGGGTGTTCGGCTTTGAGAATGTGATAACCCAGCCAAGGCACAATTAATACCGCAGCAAACCACGATAATATCAAGGCAATGGCGACCACCTGAAAGATGGAACGGGTGTATTCGCCTGTGGCTGATTGTGCGGTAGCAATTGGCAAAAAGCCTGCAATGGTGACCAGTGTACCGCTTAACATGGGAAAGGCTGTCGTGCTGTATGCAAAGCTAGCAGCGCTGATTCTATCCATGCCTTCTTCTAGTTTTAAAGCCATCATTTCTATGGCAATAATCGCATCATCCACCAGCAAGCCCAGTGCGAGAATTAGCGAACCCAGTGAAATTTTGTGCAAGCCAATATCAAATAAAGACATGCTGTAAAAAGTACCTGCTAACACCAGTGGAATGGAGAGTGCAACAACCGCACCAGCACGAGTCCCCAAGCTAAAAAAGCTCACTCCCAGCACAATAACCACCGCTTCAAATACGACTTGTAAGAATTCTTGTATGGAGCTTTGCACCGCAGTGGGCTGATCATTGACTGCATGCAAGTCCATTCCTAGCGGTAGTTGATTCTGAATGCGTTGCATGGCGGCATCGAGATCCTTGCCCAGTTGAATAATGTCACCACCTTTACGCATGGAAATACCAATACCCAAGGCTGGCGTGCCCATATAACGAATAGAATCATTCACTGGATCAGCATAAGCGCGACGTATATCCGCCACATCTTCCAGCTTTAGCGTTTGATTGCCAATGCGTAATGGCATAGCACGGATAGCCTGCATATTTTCAAAGCGACCATTGGGATAAACCAGAATGCGATCTTGCAAAGTATGGTACTCACTATTAGCCACCATTGCATTTTGCTTAGCCAACGTCGCTTGTAAGGCTTGTAAGCTCATGCCCAATTGGCTTGCTTTTTCATTGCTTAGCTCAATATAAACACGCTCACTTTGTTCCCCAATCAGCAAGACTTTGGCTACATTGGGAACGCGCAATAATTCCTTACGAATTTCATCGATAGCATCCCGTAATTGTGCCATGCTAAAACCGTCGCCTGTCAGGGCGTAAATATTGCCGAAAGTGTCGCCAAACTCATCGTTAAAGAAAGGCCCTTGCACACCTTGTGGTAAGGTATGCGCCATGTCTTCTACCCGCTTGCGCACTTGGTAGAACATTTCTGACATGTTTTTCGAGGGCGTATCATCACGTGCAATGACTGTAATGACACCACGACCGGGTTGGGAAAAGCTGCGTAGTGTTTCAACATAAGGTGACTCCATAATCACTTTCTCAATGCGATTTACGACTTGCTGCTCGACTTCAAGTGTTGAAGCACCCGGCCATTCAGCTTGAACCAGCATAACTTTGAAGGTAAAAGGTGGATCTTCTGACTGACCAAGCTGGAAATAGCCAAATATTCCCATCGCCAAGACCAGCACAAAACTGTATAGCATGAGGTTTTGATGTGTGAGTGCCCAGCGTGATAGATTATGATTATTCATGGCTGCATCACCGGACTAGCTTCACCATCGTAAGGCACCGGCTTAACTGGCTGCCCGTCATACAAGCGATTAACGCCAGCCGCAATGACGCTTTTGCCTGCACTCAAGTTTGAGATTAACAGACCATCCTGTAAGTAGCGTTCGATATTAACAGCTTGCAGCTTGACGGTATTTTGGTCGGTTAACACCCAGACCGCTGGTTTGCCCCCCTCTTGCTGAAACAGTGCAGTAGCTGGTAGCCAGATGACAGGTTTGTCCAGTGTTTGATGAAAAACAACTTCAGCCGTCATGCCTAAACGCAGATCAGCAGGTGGCTGTTTAATGCCAATTTTGACTAACCAAGTACGCGTTGCATCCGCATTCGGCGCAATTTCAAGCACTTTACCTTCAAAACTAGCAGTTTGACGGTTTGCCCACAAACGAAGTTTGGCTGCTGTACCAATTTTTAGCTGATTAATCGCTTGTTCGCCCACACGGATATGCACTTGATAATCGCCTGCTTTTGCCATGCTCATAATCGTCTGTCCGGCTGCGACAACCTGCCCGGGCTCAGCAAAAACTTGGGTAATGATGCCACTTTCTGGGCTGGTCAAAATGGTATAAGCGGATTGGTTTTCTGCCAGTTTAAGCTGATTTTGTGTGCTATCAACTTGTGCTTGCGCTGATTTAACCTGGCCACTGAGTGCATCCACATTGGCTGTGGCTGCGGTAATTTCACCCTGAATGACTTCAAGTTGAGCTTGGCTGGTTTTAATGCGAGCTTGTGCAGCTTGTACTTGGGATTGCGCAGCTTGGGCATTGGCTTGCGCTGACTGGAGATTGGATTGGGCAGTGTGTAAGCGTTGTGTATCCCGATCCAAAACCGCTTTGCTGGCATAACCTTGGTCGACCAGTTTAATACTGCGATTATATTCCAATTGTGCGTTTTGTAATTCTGCTTGTGCTACTCCTACAGCGGCTTGTGCTGCATTGGCATTGGCACGTGCGGTATCAACAGCGGTTTGTGTCGCTTCTAGGCTAGCTTGAGCAGCGACTCGGTTGGCCTGAGCACTGGACAAGCGGCCTTGAGCACCATTCAAGTTGCTTTGTGCCGCAGATAGGTTGCCTAAACTGGCTTGTAAACCTGATTCAGTTTGTTTGACCGACAGGCGTGAGTCTTCGTCATCCAGTTGTGCCAAGGCTTGACCTACGGTGATGACATCACCCATATCCACATGGCGTGATACCAGTTTGCCTGGTACACGGAAGGACAGATTAATTTGCTGACCGGGTTTGACTTCGCCGGTATAGGTTTCCACCTGCTCAGCCATTTGTGTCTGAGTTTCCCAAATTTGGGCGGGACGAATGGGGGGCGACGTGTTTTCGGCTTTTTGAGTGTCTTGACAGGCAGTCAGTATGAGTGCCGGTATTATATAAAGCAGATGGAGTTTCATGCAGCATCATCCTTTTGGGCTAAGAGTCCAGTAAACAGATTGCAAAGGGCATTGTGTAATATTTGCAAAAAACGCTCGCTATCCACTGCGGCATTGCAGGGTAATCGGAGAAGCTCCTCGGGTAGTTCGTCATAAGCCAGTAGGCCTTGTTGTTGTAATAATTGCCATAAGCCCAGCATCAAGGCATAGCCTTGCATCATTTTCATGCAGGTCATGGTGGGGAAATGCTGTTGTAGTGCGCTGACAACGTCGTCCAGATGCGCAAATGTGCGCTGTTTGAATTCCAGAGAAACTGCTATGGGTAGCTGCCTTTCCATTAATCCAGTGCATAGATTAGACAGCGGTAAAAAGGTAGGGGAACACCGAATTGAGGCCACCACAATATCACCTAGTTCTTCTAGCTGCATAGGCTCGGGTTGCTGTGCGCGTGCGATGACTTGATTAAAAAAGTTAGTGACATCTCGCTCATGTAGGCCTAGCAATACTTCTTCTTTGCTACGGAAATACAAATACAAAGTACCTTTGGCAACACCACTGGCTTGTGCGAGTGCATCCATGCTGCTAATGCAGTCGGTTTGTGTACTCCATAGATGAGAGGCTGCATCCAGTATAGAATCTCGTTTACGTTGTTTATCTTCAGGATTAATGGCGCGTGGAGGAGGCATAGAACTTCTTACTGAGTTGTTTAACTGACTCGTGGTCATTTTGAGGAAAGCATAAATGACGATGAGTCAGTTGTCTAGTTAAAGATCATCTGACCTAGGGCAAAATCCGGCTGATTTTGCCAGCATGTTATTGGTGGTGTATGGAGTTTTACACAGGAACGCCTTGCCTTACTGAAATGCTTTAAGATTGTTGCTGCTGTTTTTGTGTCTACCCGGTTAAATTCAGGTCTGTGATGCAGGGATTGAAAGCTGACAGAGATAGCTCAAAAACTATCTGTCAGCTCATATGCTAAGTTTAAGCTGTTTACAGTGCGTTTTGCACCTCATCCCGCCCCGATTGTGCCTGAACCTGAACTTGTGTAGTAGTTTCGTTTGTTGATTGTTCTTCCAATGCTTTAACGCGCTGTTCTAGGGCTTCGAGCTTTTCACGGGTACGTTGTAGCACAGCCGTTTGTATATCAAATTCTTCCCGCGTGACTAAATTCATTTTTTGCAAACCGCTTTCTAGTATGCTGCGGGCATTTTTTTCAAAATCAGACTGCGCTTGGCGCAGATTTTCCGGCATCATCTCGGAAAATTTTTTCATCATTTCATCCAGTGGGTTGGAAGACATGGCTAACTCCTTTGAATGCTTTGAATGGTCTGTCTTATACAGCCATATTGTAGCAGTGATCCTGCTTTCGCCAAGACTTGCTGATCATGCGATGGGCGGCTGTGGCACTATAAAGCGCATGCTAGTTTTAATCTAATGCTGAACTTGCCTTATAATAAGCACTTTTACCTTGCCAAGATGCACCATGAGCAAAACACTAAAAGTTTTTATTGACGGACAACACGGTACAACGGGTTTACAAATCAGGGAAAAATTAGAACATCATCCTCATGTTCAAGTGATTGAAATTGCTACGGAGCGACGCAAAGATATTGATGCGCGTAAAGCCTTGATGCGTGAAGCTGATATAGTGTTTTTATGTTTGCCCGATAACGCTTCTAAAGAAATTGCTACAGAACTTTATCAGATGGATAGTCGTGTGATTGATGCCAGCTCAGCACATCGCACTGACCCGAAATGGGTTTATGGTCTACCTGAACTCAGCAAAACTCAGCGCGAACAGATTAAGACGGCTCAGTATGTTTCTAATCCAGGTTGCTATGCGACGGGAGCAATTCTATTGCTGAATCCGCTGACTGAGCAAGGCTTATTGCCTGTCAGCACGGCCATCCATATTAATGCTTATTCGGGCTATTCTGGTGGTGGTACGGCAATGATCAATAGCTATGAGTCAGGTGAAACACCTCCCGCTTTAGCCTTATATGGCTTAGACTTTAAACATAAACATATTCCAGAAATTATTAAATACAGTCAGTTAGCCCGTCGCCCCAGCTTTATTCCAAGTGTTGTTCCCACTCGCCAAGGCATGGTTGTATTAATTGCCTTTGATAAAACCGAGTTGAATAGCACAACACAAGCCATTAAACAGATTTACCAAAACAAATATCAAGACGAAGCTTTTATCCATCTCAAAGAACACGATTTAGAGCAGGATAAGTTTTTAAACCTATCCAACTTAAACGGCAGCAATCATTGTGAAATCTATGCCTATGAGTCCTCCGACCAAAGCCAAGTATTAGTGGTCGCACGCTTAGATAATTTAGGTAAAGGCGCTAGCAGTGCAGCGATTCAAAATATGAATATCATGTCGGGGCTGGATGAAGCTTTAGGAGTGTAGACGAGAATAAACCATAAAGCATTTGCCCATATGAACAGAACCACTCTGCTACTGATACTAATTCTATTACTCATGCTGCCTTTCTGGTTATTTAGCTACACTCACCACACTACGTTTGGGATCGATCAGGAAACCGTGCAAGGTGATCGTGTGCAGTTTCACTACTATCGCCTATGGTGGCCTGGAAATGGTACTGTATTTTTAGGACATGGCATTAGCCAGCAAACTTACCAAACAGAACGTCAATATAAAAACTTTGATTTAGCCGCAACGCTGTTTCAGACACCTTACAATGTACCGATACCACGGTCTATCTGGAATCATTTAGGTCTCTGGTGGGTCAACAAACCTGCGCCAATCAATCAATGGTGGATTGGCTTACCTAGCTTTTCGCCTGTGCTCATTGTTCTGCTATTCATTTACTACTTGCGTTGCACATGATTAGCGCACCCACTTGATATACCGCTGCATTTTATGCGTATAGAACAAGACTTATACAAGGCTCAATAAGCTATACCACTCATCCTAACGTCCCCCTAACCGTACACTGGTTTTGTATAATGAGCCGCATAATAAAAATTCCTAGGGTGTTTTATGAAATCAGGCAAACAGTTTGGCGTCAGTCTTGTGGAAGTCATGACCACAGTGGCTGTCATGGCGCTTCTCGCAGCTTTCGCCGCGCCAAATGTACAAAAGATGCTACAAAACAATCGTACTGAAAGCGTGGCTACCCAGTTACAAAACAGCCTGTATCTAGCGCGCAGCGATGCCGCCAAAACAGGCTACCGCACTACATTTTGCCCGGTAGGCAGTGACCAAAACAGTTGTGGAACGGACTATAGCAATGGTTGGATTATCTTCAGTGACCATAATGATAATGGTGTGCTTGATTCAACCCCCGTCGCAGATACTAATGGTGATGGAGTAACTAATGCATCAGATGATACTGAGTCAGTACTGTTTGTTTATAACAACGACAGCGCTCAATTCAAAATTACTATGGTCGATGATGATAATGCCGCTGGTGTTCCTGATGCCAATCAAGCTTTTCGTTATTACCCCAACGGTATGAGCAGCCTACGTAATAGAAAAAATCCCAAACTGACGATTGTACATAGCCAAAGTCAGTCCTTGGCAGCCAGCATACGTTTTGAGCAAAGTGGCCGCATTCATTTATGTATTACTGCCCGAGATGGTCATTGCTAAAGAAAAGCTTGTTACTGCATGTTCAGTTCAATACAACGCCGCATAAAAAATGATCTGCAAAGTAACAACAAACAAGTTGGCGTGACATTATTAGAAATGTTAACAACCTTGACAGTATCAGGTTTGCTGGCGTCTATTGCTATTCCTGCTTATCAAGCCATGATAGAACAAAATCGTATTACTGCTTTGACCAATGAACTAGCTATTAGCTTCTATCTTGCGCGTAGTGAGGCTGCAAAGCGTGGCACGAATGTTACCTTGTGTGCCAGCAATAGCAGCAAGACAGCTTGCGACCCTAATGCAAAAGATTACTCCAATGGCTGGATTATATATACGGATGATAGTACTGCTTCCAATGTGCTGCTATCACCACCTCCTCTGAAACAAACCATTTCTTCGGTTGCAGATACTCATCCGACTGAAATATTATATGTCTCGCAAATGAATCCAAGCGGTCTACGGATAAAATCTAATCGCAAGGCAACCAAACAACAAATTACCTACCGTCCAGACGGCAGGTTGTCCAAACGGCAGTTCTTTAGCCTCAAAGTGACCGATGCACAAACGGGAAAGCTGCATTCTAAAGTGATGTTTAACATTGCAGGGCGTGCGCGCGCTTGTATTGTGCGCAAGCCTGGCGACTGTGGCACATAAAACCAAACTGACTTGCCTTAACGGGTAAAGCATCCCGTCTTTTTTGCTATCAATGTAGAGAATCGCACCTTGACCAAAGACAATGTAATTTTGCCAAAAGTGAGCAAAGGAATAAAGAAACGCATGAGACCTGATAGATTAAATATAGTGTTATGTTGGCACATGCACCAGCCTTGGTATAGAGATGGTTTAGACGGAGATTACCGCCTACCTTGGGTTTACCTACATGCTCTTAAAGATTACAGTGATATGGCTGCTCACTTAGAGCAACATCCTGATATGAAAGTAGTGGTTAACTTTTCCCCCATCTTGCTGGAGCAACTGGATGACTACGGCCAACAGCTAGGTAACTACCTAAAACAGGGTACTCCCATGCAGGATCGGCTATTGAATCTATTGGCAGGTGTTGAAGCTATTCCATCGGACAGAGATGGACGCTGCCGTTTGTTACGGGAATGCCAGCGTTGTCACGCACCTACCATGATTCACCCCTACCCTGTATTTCAACGCTTATTGAGTATGGTAGGTGCAACGGACAATGACCATGCAGGTGTCAATGGCAAACAATTCAAGTACCCAATGGCTTATCTGAGTGATCAGTATTTTCTGGATTTACTGACTTGGTATCACTTGGTTTGGCTGGGAGAATCTTTACGTACGCAAGCGGAAGTGAAAGCTTTATTTAAACAAACTGAGCTATTTGATGCAGATAAGCGCCTGAGCCTCTTACATATTATGCACCGTTGCATTACACAGATTATTCCACGCTACCGCGCCCTAGCTGAGCGAGGTCAGATTGAGCTTTCCATGACGCCGTATATGCACCCGATTATACCGCTATTACAAGACTTTAATAATATGCGCTGCTCATTACCAGATGCGCCCGCACCACAGGCAGAAACTTATCCCCAAGGCGAAGATCGCGCACGCTGGCATATGGAAAAAGGATTGGCCTTGTTTGAAAAATATTTTGGACGTAAGCCTCAAGGCGTTTGGCTATCCGAAGGCGGGGTTAGTGAAAGTGCTGTGCGCTTATTGGATGAAATAGGCATACGCTGGAACGCTTCCGGCGAAGGCGTGTGGCGCAATAGTATGTATCTGTCTGGCTATAAGGGGGAAGATGTGGATAATAAACGCAGTCTGTTTATGCCTTATCGCCAAGCAGGGCAAACAACACGCACCTTTTTCCGTGATGATGGCTTATCGGATCTGATTGGCTTTAAATACAGCACTTGGCATTCATATGATGCAGTCGCTGATTTTTGCCAACATTTAGAAGACATTGCTATTTTCCTCGGTGACAATGCCGGACAACAAGTGGTGAGTATTATTCTTGATGGCGAAAATGCTTGGGAATATTATCCCCATAATGCTTGGCATTTTCTGGAGGCTTTGTATAACGCGCTCAGCCATTCCGATAGCTTTAAAATGACCCATTTTAGCGAAATTGCAGAAACCTTACCCCCGCACGACTTGCCCAAACTATGCGCGGGTAGCTGGGTATATGGTTCATTTTCCACTTGGATAGGGTCTGAGGATAAAAATCGAGGTTGGGACTATTTAGCAAAAGCCAAACAGGCTTACGATGAGGTCATAGCTTCCGGTCAACTCAGCGCCGAACAGCAAGAGCAAGCTAGCCATCAGTTAGGCGTGTGTGAAGGTTCTGATTGGTTCTGGTGGTTTGGCGACTATAACTCATCAGGTAGTGTCAGTGACTTTGAAAAACTGTACCGCCTACAACTCACCAAACTTTACAGTCTATTAGGTTTGAAAAAACCCGCCTATTTGGATATCCCCCTTTCCAAAGGCGGTGGTCAGGCTGAAAACGCTGGCACTATGCGCAGGAATACCTGATGGACGTAGCACTTCCCCCCGGCCTTCGTACAGCAGGTATATTGCTACACCCAACATCCCTACCGTCTAGCGTATTAGGACAGGATGCCTACCGCTGGCTGGATTTATTACATGAAGTAGGTATTGGTGTCTGGCAAATGTTGCCACTTGGGTATCCACTTATTGGCCGTTCTCCCTACCAGTGCGCTTCCGCCTTTGCGATTTACCCTAAACTGTTTCCACCAACGACGGATGAATTGCTCAAACCAGGCGATACTGACTGGGAGAGCTTCAGCCAATGGTATGCTGCCAATCATGGCTGGGTCGATGATTTTGCACTGTTTTTGGAGTTGAAAAAGCATTTCAACGGCCAAGAATGGATGGATTGGCCTGAGCCTTATCGTCAGCGTGATCCAGCGTATTTAGTGCATTTTCGGCAGCGGATGGCTACAACCTTGCAAATTCATGTGCAACAACAATTCCGCCTGTGGCAACAGTGGCAGGCTATTCGCCAAGTCGCCAAACAGTACGGTATTCGTTTATTTGGTGATATGCCCATTTTTGTGGCACAAGATAGCGCCGATGTCTGGGCACATCCTGAGTTGTTTTTATTGCGTGACGATGGTATGCCGGAGTTTGTCACCGGCGTACCACCCGATTATTTTTCGGAAACTGGCCAACGTTGGGGCAATCCTCATTACCACTGGGAGACAATGCGTGCTGATAATTTTAAATGGTGGCGGGAACGTTTGCGCTATCATTTTGAGTTCTTTGACTTGGTGCGTATTGACCATTTCCGAGGCTTGGAAACCGCCTGGATGATAGATGCCCGTTGTGAAACGGCGCTTGAAGGCCATTGGGAAAAAACGCCTGGTAGTGAATTATTAGCCTGTGTACAAAGCGAAATGGGCGTATTACCACTAGTGGCTGAAGATTTGGGTATTATTACCCCCGAAGTGATTGCTTTGCGTGACCAATATGGCTTACCTGGAATGTCCGTTTTACAATTTGCATTTGATTATTTTGAAGATAATCCACACAAGCCGCATAATGTAAGAGAAAATACGGTTTATTACACAGGTACTCACGATAACGATACCTTATTAGGTTGGTTTCAGCATTTACAGGCTGAAGCGCAACACAGGGTACGGCAAATGCTGGGATTGGAGCATGTTCAGGATCATACTGCCTTGCTAGAACATTTCTTGGAAACGGTTTGTGCCAGTGCTGCCAGACTGGCGATAATGCCTTTTCAGGATATACTGGGCGTGGGTAGCGAAGCGCGCATGAATACGCCAGGTACAATTAGCAACAATTGGCTATGGCGCTTTGACTGGACAGACATTAAACCGAGCCGGATACAGGCTTTGCGTGCCTTGCTGTCACAGCATGGACGCCTCAATGAGGATGGAGACAATGGTAACGAGCAACGACGACACCCCTGACAGATCATCACCGACTTCCACCAAACAGGTGACCCGTAAAAACACGGTCAGTGTTGACTGGCAACATGATCTGAAACGCCTACAAACCGGCACACATCATGATCCATTCCACTTCCTTGGTTGGCAAAAAATAAACAGAGGTATTTTGCTGCGGGTCTTTATGCCTGCGGCTGAGCAGGTAAAATTGGGAGATAAGCTGTTTCAACGCCTTGAAGGCAGTGATTGCTTTGAGCTAAAGCTAACGATCAAAAGCAAAAACAGTGATCCACATCCACTACTAGACTGGCAATCCAAAAAAGACCATCAGTGGTATCAAACACGCACTCCTTACACTTTTGCTCCAGTACTGGGTGAGCTGGACTTGCATTTACTGGGTGAAGGCAAGCATTTACAAGCATGGAAAGTATTGGGCGCAAACCTCATAGACATTGAGGGTGTTTCAGGCTGCTTATTTGCTGTCTGGGCGCCGGGCGTGAAGCGGGTTAGCGTAGTCGGCAATTTCAATGATTGGGATGGCCGCCGTTATCCTATGCGTTCACGCGGCGAAACAGGCATTTGGGAGCTATTTGTTCCCGACCTATCCGCTGGTGAAGCGTATAAATATGAAATACTCAGTGCGCATGACCAAGTTGTACTCAAAGCGGATCCTTATGGACAACAAATGTTTTTGCGACCACGTACCGACTCCTGTATTCCAGCAAAAGCTTCTTATGCTTGGCAGGATGAGCAATGGCTAACTGAGCGTGAACAATTTGATTGGCAACACCAGCCTATTAGCATTTATGAATTACATGCTGGCTCTTGGCGCAAACATCCAAACGGTGATTTTTATAGCTGGCGGGAATTGGCTGCTTCTCTGATTCCTTATGTACAGGAGTTAGGTTATACCCATATTGAGCTGCTACCTGTTTCCGAGCATCCGTTGGATATGTCTTGGGGGTATCAAGTATCGGGTTATTATGCTCCCACCGCCCGCTTTGGCTCACCGGACGAATTACGCTTCTTTATTGATCAATGTCATCAGAACCATATTGGCGTGTTGCTCGATTGGGTTCCTGGTCATTTTCCTAAGGATGACTGGGCTCTGGCACGCTTTACCGGCGAAGCTTTGTATGAATATTCCGATCCACGTAAAGGTGAACACCGTGATTGGGGTACGCTGATTTTTGATTATGGTCGCAATGAAGTAAAAAATTTCCTACTCGCCAATGCGCTATATTGGATTGAAGCGTTCCACATGGATGGGCTACGTGTAGATGCTGTTGCTTCCATGCTTTACCTTGATTATTCCCGCTCACACGGCGAATGGGTGGCTAATCAATACGGTGGCCGCGAAAATCTGGAAGCGATTGCTTTTCTGCGTGAGATGAACACCGTAGTGCATGGGCAATTTAAAGGTGTCTTGACCATTGCTGAAGAATCAACCTCTTGGCCTGCTGTCTCGCGACCAGTTGATATTGGTGGTTTGGGCTTTTCCATGAAGTGGAATATGGGCTGGATGAATGATAACTTGGCTTATATCAGCCAAGATCCTATTTACCGTAAATACCATCATAATCAGCTGACCTTCAGCCAAATGTATGCTTGGACAGAAAATTTCATGCTGCCTTTATCGCATGATGAAGTGGTGCACATGAAAAACAGTATGCTCGGTAAAATGCCTGGAGATTATTGGCAGAAATTCGCCAATTTACGTCTATTTTATGCTTGGCAATATGCGCATCCAGGCAAAAAATTGCTGTTTATGGGGGGGGAATTTGCTCAGTGGTTAGAGTGGGACGAAAAAGTTGAGTTGGACTGGGGTTTATTAAGTTTCCCAGCCCATGATTCCATTAAGCGCCTGATTACTGATCTTAATCGCTTATATCGCCACTATCCTGCCATGCACCAGTTTGACTTTGAACCTCACGGCTTTCGCTGGATTGATTGCAATGACTCGCAACAATCAGTACTCAGCCTCATGCGTGCTAGTGCAACGCCGGGTGAAGAAATAATCATCGTATTAAACTTTACCCCCGTACCACGCTCAGGCTATCGTATTGGGGTGCCACGTTACACGGCTTATCAAGAAGTGCTCAATACGGATAGTCATTATTACGGTGGCAGTAATTGTGGCAATGCGGGTTTACTGGCGATTCAAGATACCCCTTGGATGGGATTTAGTCAGTCTATTGAGCTGACCTTGCCCCCCTTAGGGGCTGTATTTTTACAAGCTAGTCAGACTCAGGGCGCGGAAAACCCGCCTAAGCATACAGACAGGCAAGCTTGATAAGCTACACAGGAACGAACGGTTCATTGACGATTTTCGTAGGTATGGACAGTTGTTCCTTAGCCAAAACATTGACAACCCATGACAGACAGGACAGTTGAGCTGCATGAAAGTATTATTTGCTGCCAGTGAAGCCTATCCCTTAATTAAAACCGGAGGGCTAGCCGATGTCGCTTATGGCCTGCCCCACGCACTACACAATGGCGGTGTTGATGTGCGCCTGTTGTTACCCGGTTATCAGGATGTGTTACATAAGCTACCTAAAACGGATTACCTTGGCCAACTACAGGTATTAGGTGCACATGGGCGTGTGCATACAGTCGATCTATTGGAAGCCCGAGACCATCGCTACCCTTGCCCGGTGTGGGTTGTTAGCTGCCCAGCGTTGTTCTACCGTCCGGGCAATCCGTATTTGGATGGGTTTGGACAAGATTGGAGCGATAATGCTGAACGCTTTACGGTATTTTCACGCACTGCCGCACAACTGGCCGCAGATGCACTGCATTTGGGTTGGCGACCTGATGTTGTGCATGCCAACGATTGGCAGACTGGTTTAATACCTGCGCTACTGGAAACAGTCTATCCGCGACCTAAGAGCGTCTTTACCATTCATAACCAAGCTTATGGCGGCTATTATTCTCATGAAGTTTTCAATAGCCTGCATCTAGCTTGGCATTGGTGGTCAGCGGAAGGCATGGAGTTTTATGGCAGTTTTTCCATGCTTAAAGCAGGTATTGCTTATGCGGATATTGTGACTACCGTTAGCCCTACCTATGCCAAAGAAATAGCTACTCCCGAATTTGGCTATGGCATGGATGGCTTATTGCGCTCCCGTAGCTATAAGCTACATGGCATTTTAAATGGTATTGATACCGAAGTTTGGAATCCAGCCAGCGATCCCTATTTACCGCAAAATTACAGCTTGAGTGATTTTAAATCCGGTAAAGCTGCTAATAAACGCGCTTTATTGGAGCAATTCCTACAAGTCGAACCCATTGATGAAGCCCTGTTACAGCGCCCTTTACTGGGCATAGTAAGCCGCCTAGTCGAGCAAAAAGGTGTCGACATGATTGTTGACAGCATTCCGACCTTGCTGGCTGAAAGTAATGCGAGCTTCGTTCTGGTTGGTAGTGGCAACCATTACTATGAGCAAGCCTTGAATCATCTGGCGACTCACTATCCTGGGCGGGTCATGGTTTATATCGGTTACAACGAGTCACTGGCGCATTTACTGGAGGCAGGTTGTGATGTTTTTTTGATGCCTTCACGCTTTGAGCCTTGTGGCTTAAACCAAATGTATAGCCTTAATTATGCAAGCTTGCCGGTGGTGTATCACACCGGTGGCTTGGCCGATACCGTTGTTAATGCAACTGAAGACAATATTCAACAAGACAATGCTAATGGCTTTGTGTTTTACACGCCCTATAAAGATGCGTTGCTGGGTACGCTACGCTGGGTACTGGATTTATATGCAAATCAACCTAATTTGTGGCAACAATTACAAAATCGTGCCATGCAGGCTGACTTTAGCTGGGACGAAAGTGCGCGGCAGTATTTGGAACTTTATCAGGCTTAGTCCACTAGTTTAGCTCCCTATTATTACAGGAGAACCCTACATGTATTTAAAAGAGGTCGAACACGACCCGCTGATTCCATTGCATTTGGAAGCCTTAGATAATAGCTCAGAAGCCATTGGTAACGATTTTCAGCATTACCTGTCTTACCATTTAGGACGTTTTCAGGGCTGCCCTCCGGTGCATTTGTATCACGCACTGGCTTATACCTTGCGTGATCGTTTAATGGTTGATTGGCGCAATACTCGTGAAGACTATCTGCTCGCAGGTCATCGCCGTGCTTATTATATGTCCTTGGAATTTTTGATTGGCCGTTCACTGAGTAATAACTTGCTGAATATGGGCATAGAAAATGCCACCCAAGAAGCTTTGTATAACTACTGTATTGATTTGGAGAGGCTGGAATCAGAAGAGCCGGACGCAGGCTTGGGTAATGGTGGCTTAGGACGTTTGGCAGCCTGTTTTATGGACAGTTGCGCGACCTTGCGCTTACCTGTGGTTGGCTATGGTATTCGCTATGAATATGGCATGTTCCGTCAACACATCAACAACGGCTATCAAGTAGAAGATCCCGATCCTTGGTTGCGCAATGGCAATCCTTGGGAAATTGAACGCTCAGAGTATGCACAACACATACAGTTTGGCGGCTATACAGAAAGCTACCAAGATGCACAAGGCCACACACGCAGACGTTGGGTCAATACAGAAAACGTCTTAGCCTTGCCTTTTGATATGCCTATACTGGGTTATCGCAATCATACTGTTAATACTTTGCGGCTGTGGAAAGCCACCACGACGGATGAATTCAATCTGCAAGAATTTAATGCAGGCAGTTATACCGAAGCAGTACAGCAAAAAAATAATGCTGAACATATTTCTATGGTGCTGTATCCCAATGACAGCAGTGAAAATGGTAAAGAATTGCGTCTGCGCCAACAATATTTTCTCGCCTCCGCCAGCCTAAAAGATGCCATTCGTATTTGGGAGCGTAGCGGAGAGAGTCATTATCAACGCTTTGCAGAAGACAATGTTTTTCATATGAATGACACGCATCCAACCATTGCGGTGGCTGAGTTAATGCGTATTCTAATTGATGAAAAACAACTTGATTGGGATAGCGCTTGGTCTATTACTGGCCGCTGTATGGCCTATACCAACCACACATTATTACCTGAAGCGTTAGAACGTTGGCCGGTACATTTATTTGGGCGTTTGTTACCGCGTCTGTTGGAAATCATTTATGAAATTAATGCACGCTTCTTGGCGGAAGTGGCGCGCAAATGGCCGGGTGACACCGATAGACAACGCCGCATGTCCATTATTGAAGAAGGTCCAAACCGTCAAGTCCGTATGGCTTGGCTGGCGATTGTAGGTAGCTTCTCGGTTAATGGCGTGGCTGCATTACACTCTCAGTTACTGGTTGAAGGCTTGTTCCACGACTTTTATGAGCTGTGGCCACACAAATTCAATAATAAAACCAATGGTGTCACACCACGCCGTTGGCTTGCCCAAGCTAATCCGGGTATGACCCGTCTAATCAGTGAACACATTGGTAATGAATGGATTGCTAAGCTGTCCGAATTGGAAAGAATCAAACCCTTAGCCGCACCTGAGCATAATGACTTTCAATCTGCTTGGTCAGCCGTCAAACTGGCGAATAAACAAAGACTAGCCAAGCTGGTACAAAAGGAGTGCGGTGTTAATTTTAATCCGGGGGCACTATTTGATGTACAGGTCAAACGTATTCACGAATACAAGCGGCAATTATTGAATGTACTGCATATTATTCATTTGTACCGTCGCATCCGTAGTGGACGGCTAGACCATTGGGCGGATCGTTGCGTGCTTATAGGCGGTAAAGCTGCACCTGGTTATGTAATGGCAAAACGTATTATTAAACTGATCAATGCAGTGGCTAATGTTATCAATAATGACCCCGAAGTAGCTGATCGTCTTAAAGTCGCTTTTCTGCCTAATTACAGTGTTTCTAGTATGGAAGTCATTGCGCCTGCCGCTAATTTGTCCGAGCAAATTTCCACCGCAGGCAAAGAAGCCTCTGGTACAGGCAACATGAAGTTCATGATGAATGGTGCGTTGACGATTGGAACGTATGACGGTGCGAATATTGAAATACTGGAAGCTGTCGGCGAAGAAAACTTCTTCCTGTTTGGCCTACGTGCGGACGAGGTGCAGGCATTACGCAAAGACTATCATCCTGGGAAATATGTTGAGCAAGATGAAGACCTCAAAGGTGTAATACAACTACTGCGCAGTGGTCATTTCAACCAATACGAACCGGGCATCTTCGACATGATTATAGACAGTATGCTCAGTCCGGCTGATCCTTGGGTAACACTGGCTGACTTCCGCAGCTATGTTGATGCTCAAGAGCGGGTTAATCTTGCTTGGCAAAATCAAGCACATTGGACACGTATGAGTATCCTAAATACAGCTAGCAGCGGCTTCTTTTCAACTGACCGAACAATGCAGGAATATAACTGTGATATTTGGAAGTTGAAGCCTGAAAACTCGTAAAAAAGACCAGACTTGAAAATCTCAATCAGACTGAGCGTCGCAATAAGTGGCGCTCATTACTGTCAAAACTTTTAATCATTGGGTAACACCCAAGCGAGTCCCCTAGTTCAGTAGATGCTTTGGGTATAAACGTCAGGTGCTTGAGCTTACTGCAAAGCTAATAAATCATAGCGTGTGAGCTGATTATTTGAAGCGATAAGGATTGATTTGATCGGTGCATTTGTCATCCTTTTGGGGTAAATTTTCTGCGGCAGTAATCCGTTGGTGGGGCGTACTTCGGCTTTTTACGCTAGACTGGTGGACTATTGAAATTTACCTAAACGAGTTCTAGCTATGACTCTCGCGACGAATTTAGATGAAGTGTATCGCGCTTGCGATCCCAATAAGCCTCTTAGTGCTTCAGACGAGCGTTATGTTGATCTGGCCGAAGTACGGGGTACCAAAGTTATTGCTACCACCATCGCGCGGCGTATTGAACGTTGTAGTGATGGGCATGACGGGCAGTTTTATCAACAATTATTCACAGGGCATCGTGGTAGCGGCAAATCCACTGAATTGTTACGCTTGAAGAAGGAACTGCAAAACCGTAAATTTTTCGCTATTTACATTGATGTTGAGGAACTACTTGATCTTGCAGATATTGACTATTTGGATGTACTACTAAGTATTGCTAAACAAACTGAAGAGGAACTACGCAAAAGCGACATCTCCTTAAACAAAGAGTTATTGAATAATCTTGGTCAATGGTTTGCAGAAAAAATCATTGAAAACAAGCAATCAAGGGAACTATCTGCTGGTTTAAAAACTCAAGCTGAGGCTGAAGCAAAAATGCCTTTTTTTGCCAAACTAATGGCAAATCTAACCGCAGAGATTAAAACAGCTAGTAGTCGCCGAGTTACCACACGCCAAAAACTGGAACGTGAACAAGCAGATTTTATTACACGTCTGAACGTGTTGCTTACGAATGCTCGTTCTAAAGTACAAAAAAATGATTATAAAGATATTGTCCTGATTGTTGACGGTTTAGAAAAGATGCACTATCGCATTCTTGACGACAAGCAATCCAGTCATGCTCATTTATTTGTTGTCCACGCTGAACAGTTGAAGGCTCCGTGTTGCCATATTGTTTACACGATGCCGATTTCTTTAGCTTTTAATGCCAATCTTGGCAATGACTTTGATGATGTTCAGTTATTGCCAATGGTCAAAATGAATGATGGAGGTATCGCTTGTTTGAAGAAAGTCATCGCTCAACGCGTCGATGTTGATGCCACATTTCAAGATCCCAACGCTATTAATGAGTTGGTGGGGCTTAGTGGTGGTGTAATGCGTGATTTGATGCGTCTGATGCGGTTGGCAACAGATACTGATGAGACCAAAATTAGTGCTTCTGAAATCGACTATGCGAAGAAAACACTGATCCGTGAATATGATCGTCTATTGCGTGATGATGAGTTTGAACAATTGCTCTGGGTACATACTAACCATCGTGTTACAGGTGACGAAAGCTATGCCCGTTTGTTAAACCTACGACTCATCCTCGAATATCAAAACGGGGACCGCTGGGCAGACATACATCCAGCACTCATGCAAGTGCGGTGGGTAGAAGAGCGACTGCGCGATGCAACAAGTCACTGAAACTAATCTGTATGGACGCTACCCTGATTTGGCGCGTCTAACCAAAGCTTTACAGCGGTCTAGAGGGGGGTTTGCACTATTTTTTGTGGAGTGTAATGTAATAAGCTTACGCCGTGCACTGGCCGATTCTCTAGCCACTCGTTTACAATCATTGCCAATTGAAGTTGATTTAAATAACTTTCAAGGTCGTTCCGAATATGTTTTCTTAGATGAGTTACTGACCACGCAGGTTCAAAATACCCCTGATAATACAGTCATTTTCCTGTTTGGATTAGAGCTGCTGTTGCCTACACAGTCTACTGAACGCTTACGTGCGACCATACAACAGCTAAATTGGCGCAGAAGTTTCTTCTCACGTTTGCAACGTCCTCTGGTTATTTGGTTACCGCAATATGCACTGAACTTACTCGCAGAGGAAACACCAGACTTCTATGATTGGTACAGTGGTGTGTTTGTTTTTCCCAGTGATAAAAATACCTTACAGGCAATGGAGAAAAATACATTCCAATCTTTATTGCAACAAGGCGTTCATGCTGCTAATCGTTCCAGCATTGCCGAAAAAAAACAATGGTTACATACACTCAGAAGTTTATTAGCGGAGCACACTCAAGCAGATAGCAACCGCGCTAGTTTATTAATAAATACCGGGCAACTGCACCATTCATTAGGTCATTATGGACAAGCATTAGCGTGTTACCAAGAAGCATTGGTGATTCAACAGACCATCGGTGATAAAAAAGGCGAAGGCACGACGCTTAACAATTTGGCAACAACCACTTACGCTCGCGGTGACTACAACACCGCTCTTGAATACCTCCAACAGTCGCTCGCTATTCAACGAACCATCGGCGACCAATCCGGCGAAGGTGCGACACTCAACAATTTGGCAATAACCGCTTACGCTCGCGGCGACTACGACACCGCTCTCGAATACCTCCAACAGTCGCTCACCATCACACAGGCCATCGGCGACCAATCCGGCGAGGGCACAACGCTCAACAATATCTCGCAAAT
>PDWJ01000397.1_pt1 | contig 65725 bp, 53 predicted proteins | sample 1430881 | NCBI WGS metagenome assembly PDWJ01 (sample SAMN01162460, study PRJNA174530) | Oral metagenome, whole genome shotgun sequencing project. | biome: Marine environment; feature: Marine mammal; material: Swab sample of the gingival sulcus; isolation source: swab sample of gingival sulcus... | reverse complement strand
ACTTCTTTTCAAGCCATATTGAGTTCCATAAATACTTGCCAATATATTAACTGGTCCTGGTGAAGCCGAAGTCACTAATGCGAAAATAGCCATTTCTATGATTATCATTAAATCTCCCTGCTTTTTGATGGGCCCTAACAGTTTATTCATGCGCATGCGCATTTCGACGCTGCGATCATTTCCCTACCATTGAGTGTAACCCCTTGTATTGTCTATGAAAACCACTTCCAGTACGTCTTTGGTGGGGAGTATGAACGCGAATCCGTGTTTTTATCCTGTCGTTTTTTTACCTCTTACACACTACCATCCCAATCAGGCTTACAGCACATTGATTTACAAGTAGTTTTATTCTAGTGCAGCGAGAATCCAGGCATGCGTGTTTATGTTCCGGCATAAAATCGCACATAAACCGATGCCAACTAAAAAACATACTAGTTATAGATACAAACTTCTTTCATGCGCTGACGACAGGGAAAGTCGCCCGTAACAAAAACTGCAACACCGCAGTTGCAGGTCAGCTCAATCAGATTTCTTCAAGTCTGGCCAGTGCGGGGAGTGGGCCTTCCAGGCCCATAGCAAAGCGCATGACTTTGTTTTTGGCAGGGCTAACACGTTCTGCCAGGCCTAAGCCAATATTGCGGATCAGTTTGAGTGGGGCGATCTGGTTACTGAAAATTCGGTAGAACGCGTCCATTGTTTGCATCATTACCAGGTTGTGCTGGCGGCGCTGTTGTTCGTATTCTTTAAGCAGTTCCAGTTCGGTGATGTCTTCACCGGTACGGATGGCTTTCAGGATAGTTTCAGCCAGTGCTGCCGCATCGAGCAAACCAATGTTCACGCCCTGCCCTGCCAGTGGGTTAATCATATGTGCCGCGTCCCCTGCCAGTGCCAACCCTTCCAGAACGTAGTGTTGTGCGTGCTGGCGGCGCAACGGGAAATAGCCGCGCATCCGCACCTGGTCGATTTCACCGAGTGCATCCGGGAAGGTTGTTACGAGCTCCTGCGTGAATTGCTCAGTATCCAGTTGCATAAGACGCTTGACGTTATCCGGTGTGTTGTACCAGACCAGTGATGCGTTTTGTCCATTCAGCGGTAGAAACGCCAACGGGCCTGTTGGTGTGAATTGCTGCCAGGTAATATCCTGTTGCGGGTAGTGAGTAGCCACTGAAGCTACCAGGGCATACTGCTCATAATCCCAGCGGGTTACGCCGATGCCCACAGCTTGCCGCACTCGGGAGTCGCCCCCATCTGCAGCGATCAGGAGTTTGGCCACAAGTTCGCGATCATTATCCAGGCGAATCAGGCTACTTCCAGGTGAATAGTCTATCTCTTGCACATTGGCCGGGCAGATAAGGTCGATATTTTCGAATGTCTTGAGCCGTTCCAGCAAGGCCAACTGGACAATCCGGTTTTCAACTATATGTCCCAGATATTCGTGCCCGATATGGTCAGATACAAAATCGGTTGCCGCTTTGCTTTCATCGGCTTCCCAAACTTTCATACGGCGGTAAGGACAGCTACGACGGGACAGGATGCCGTCCCAGGCACCCACCATCTTCAGGATATTTTCCGAGGCAATACTGATGGCGGAGACACGCAGGTCATTTGGCTGCGCTGACTCAAAAGCGTCAGGATAAACATGCTCAAGCACAGCAACAGATACATTGCTGTTTCCTAAAGCACAGGCAATGGTCGCACCCACCATGCCACCACCCACAATTACAACGTCATATCGTGTATTCATTCTGCTAAACCAGGCCACAGTATTGAGATGTCTCGCAGTATACGCAAAAAACAGCCCGATTACTTGGGCAAGTTCCGTTATAATGCAGCCAAATTTTACCAATCTGTGAGCCTTCCGTGTCTGATTCCAGTTTTTCTCAATTACCCCTGCCCTCATCTGTTCTGAATAACCTTGAGCGTCTCGGTTATAAGGAGATGACGGCTATCCAGCAAAAAGCCTTACCCGAAGTGCTGGCAGATAAGGATTTGATCGCCAAGGCGAAAACTGGCAGTGGCAAAACGGCAGCGTTTGGTATCGGCTTGTTATTAAAACTCCGTCCGAGCAACTTTGCGACTCAGGCGCTAGTTCTCTGTCCTACACGTGAACTGGCAACCCAAGTTGCCAATGAGCTGCGTAAACTGGCCCGCTTTACGGAAAACCTGAAAATCCTGACTCTGTGCGGTGGACAACCCATAGGGCCACAGATTGGATCGCTGGAGCATGGTGCTCATGTTGTTGTCGGCACCCCCGGACGTATAAAAGACCACCTCCGTAAAGGCACACTCAGCTTGGGCAGTGCAAAAACTGTGGTTCTGGATGAGGCTGACCGTATGCTGGATATGGGTTTTGCCGAACAAATCCGCGATATCATCGGACACACCCCGAATAAGCGGCAAACCCTGCTATTCTCGGCCACTTACCCTAAAGCAATCAAATCTCTGAGCACTGATATTTTGCTTGATCCGGTCACTGTTGAGGTGGACTCTACCCACAGCCAGTCTCAGATTAAGCAGTATTTCTTTGAATTTGAAAAAGAAAAAAAGCTAAATGGCCTCGGCAGGATATTACGCCAGTTTCAGCCTGAATTCGCTGTGATTTTCTGTAATATGAAACAGACCTGCACCCAGGTTCAGCAATTTCTGAGAAGCCAGGGCTACAGTGCAAACGCTATTCATGGTGATCTTGATCAGCGTGAGCGCGACCAGATGCTGGTGCAGTTTGCCAATCGCAGTTGTAATTTCCTGATAGCAACCGACGTTGCGGCACGGGGGCTGGATATCGAAGAGCTGCCCTGTGTTATTAACTATGATCTGACCCGTGATGCCGAGGTGCACACCCACCGTATTGGTCGAACAGGCCGCGCTGGAAACAGCGGTATTGCCTTGAATCTGTATCAACCTTCCGAGGCTTATAAGGTCGTTGCTATAGAAAACTATCTGCAGACCGAATTTGAGAACACAGAGCTGGCAACAGACTTGGCTGCTGCCGAACCTGAACGCCCGCCCATGGTAACCCTTGCCATTGCGGGCGGTAAAAAGAACAAGATACGCCCCGGAGATATTTTAGGTGCCCTAACCGGAGATGCCGGTATTCCGGGTAATCAGGTAGGCAAAATCAACATTTTTGATTTTATTGCTTTTGTTGCTGTAGCGCGCAAAGCCGCGAATAAGGCCGAGCAACAACTCAACAAAGGCAAGATTAAAGGCCGAAAATTCAAAGTCCGCCGCATCTGACCCGGATATTGCGCCCTACCCTGTAGCGAGGCCAGCCCCCTGGCCGATAAATCTTGGCGCATTAGTAAAGGCCGGCTCGCTCAGGGGGCTGAGCTCCAACATTGGCACTTACCCCGTAGCGAGGCCAGCCCCCTGACCGATAAATCTTGGCGCATTAGCAAAGGCCGAATCGCTCAGAGGGCTGAGCTCCTACATTGGCTCTTACCCTGTAGCGAGGCCAGCCCCCTGGCCGATAAATCCTGGCGTATTGGCAAAGGCCGACTCGTTCAGGGGGCTGAGCTCCTGCATTGGCTCTTACCCTGTAGCAAGGCCAGCCCCCTGGCCGAAAAACCTTGGCGCATTGCCAAAGGCCCAATCGCTCAGGAGGCTGAGCTCCAACATTGGCTCTTACCCTGTAGCGAGGCCAGCCCCCTGGCCGATAAATCTTGGCGCATTGCCAAAGGCCCAATCGCTCAGAGGGCTGAGCGCCTACATTGGCACTTACCCCGTAGCGAGGCCAGCCCTCTAGCCGATGGCCCCAGCAAATATGAACCGCAACAGCGTGCCCCCGCTTATAAACAAGCGCTAATCGCAATCCGACTTGATTCCACCCTCCCGGGCAGTGGACTCAATTACCTGACGATATTTATCAGTTAATTGCGCCCAGCTTAAATAACCCACATCAATTTGAGGGAGGGTTTGCTTCTGTGAGCGTTTTCGCTCTATCAGCTCATATAGCTTATTCGCCAAAGCACTGGCCTGATCCGATTCAGCGTAGTGACATTCGGCAGGAAATAACTCCCGATAAGCCAACCGATCCGGCACGACCGGGTAGGCCCCTGCTGCAGCTCCTTCCAATACTGCAATACCTTGATAGTCATGATCCGCCGTCGACAAGACAACGTCAGCGGTCTGTAACAGTGCTTGGTAAGCGTGACGGGATTCCATATAACCCCATGCGCCTTTGCAGCCAGGGTATTGCTCCAGCAGCTTCTCAAGCAGGGCGAACTGGGGAGGCGTTTCCCTGAACTGCTGACCAACCACATGCAATCTAAAGCGATTCGTTTTCTTCATCAGCTCGGTAATCGCATCCAGCAGCAGTTGTGGGTTTTTATCAAATTCCCAACGGTGGTTCCAAACAATATGAAAGCTTTTTTCCTCTGGCTGATGGGGAAGGTAACTGTCATTCTGTAATGGTACCGGTAATACCGACGCACGCGCCTCTAAGTGCTGAGTAATCTGCTCAGGCACATAATCCGGCAGTTTCTTTAACAGCACCTCCGCGCCTTCCAGAAAGGTTCTACGGTTATACTTGCTATTGAACAAACACTGATCTGCAGCCAGGGCTGTATACAAGTTCAGAATACAGGGCTCAACGCTCTTAAACTCTTTTCCCGATACCGGGTAGGCAAACTGGTTTTCATGGAAGTACACCAGGGCGGGTGTTTGCGCCAGTGAGGGTATAAAGCCGCGCAGGGCTGACAGGTCAGTCATCGAGGTTGCGATTACCAGATCGTATGGGCGTGTTAAAACCTCACGTTCGCCAAACGCCCAGCTCAATGAGTTACCCCGCATTCTCCAGCTAAAATAGCGTCCGGGCAGACTCAGAACGGTCCAATCATAGTCCGGCAGATGCTCCACCAGACCTTTTCGCCAATAGACATGACTCTGCGCATCGTAAGCGGATAACAGCAGTATTCTCATCAAAAACTCTCACCCTGTGTCAGCAGTAGCAAAAATAACTTTTTCATGGGGTTATCCTATTCCAGATATTGCCCCGGATATTGCACCCGTTGCCGAAAATTTCGCGCCGTGATCGCTTGCTTTGAGAGTGCCCGTAAGCGCCGTAGCAGCGTATATACGGCTTGTCATTGCAAAATAAGCGTGTGTAGCAGCACACTCAATTGAAAAACCGCAAAGTACTGGTGCAATATTAGGGCTACCCTCCAGACACAAAAAAACCACCCGCAGGTGGTTTTTCAGACGGATTATTTTTACAGGCGTTCAATTTCGGCTTTGCTTTTTAGCTCAGCTGAGTAGTCCTGATAATCTTGCTGACCGAAGCGGTTGTTAAGCAGGCTGGCAATGTAGCGTTGCTCTTCAGCCGTTAATTCTTCTTCGCTCTCTGCGACACCGCCCAGAACCAGCAGCGCTTTACTTCCATCCAACAGGTCAACTGCGGCGTAAGAAGCTCCGCCTTCGGCTGGTTTAGGCATTTTAAACAATGCTTCCCTTAACTCCTGAGAGATATCCGAAGTACCACGGGAAACGGCTTCTTTTGTGACTATTTCTGCACCTGCAGCAATCGCTTCAAGGCTTTCTCCTTGATTCAACTTAGCCAACAACGCCTGAGCCTTCGCATCAAGTTCTGCCGCTACTTTTTGCTCCAGAAGCAATTCAGTAATAGCCCCTTTCACTTCCGCCAGGGTTTTTTCACGTGGTAGCTCGTGCTTCGCGATCCGTAGCACAACAGCTTTATCAGAGGTCAGTTCTACGGGTTCGCTGTTCTGTCCCTCTTTAACCGATTCATCATCAAATGCAGTGACTAAAATTTTTGGATTGGAGGTAATCGGATCTTCATTACCGGTACGTGAAAACAGTTCCGATGTCTGAATTTCCAAGCCCAGTGCTTCTGCTGGTTCAACCAAATCACCAGAAGAGAAAGCCAGGTCCTTCAAAATTTCCAGTTGCGCTACATATTCTTCTTCTGATTTTGCATTGAGAATATCCTGACGCAGGCCGTTTTTAGCCTCCTCAAAAGAAGGCACTTCGGTTTTAACAAGGTCAACCAATTGAATCAGGTGATAACCAAATTCCGTGCGTACCGGTTCGGATACCCGTCCCTTTTCAAGACCATACAACGCATTTTCAAACTCTTGGGAAAAGACACCTTTCGGATTTACCCCCAGGTCACCGCCCATTTCTGCTGAGCCAAGGTCATCAGAGCCTGATTGCGCTACAGCGGCAAACGTCTCTCCGGCTTTAATGCGGGCAGCCAATGCTTCAATCTTTGCAAGCGCAGCAGCCTCATTTTGCTCTTCAGAGATTTCAACCAGAATATGAGCGGCATGTGCTTGCTCTTCAGCCTGGTAGGTATCAACCATCTGTTGATAAGCTTTGCTCACTTCATCTTCAGTGACTTCAATCTCCGCCATCAAATTAGCGCGATCCAGTACAATGTACTCAATGGATACCTGCTCTTCACTTAGAAATTTAGCGCTATTTGCAGCAAAGTAGTCAGCTACTTCATCATCTGATACCGTCAGAGACTCCCGCACGGGTTCAGCCAATAACGTAAAGTAACGGGCATTACGAACCTGATTTTGTAGCTTCGTAATACTGGCCAGTTCATCCGACAAGGAAAATGCAGATAACAAATATGCAATACGTTCTTGTTCTATCAGTTTTTCTTTGCGCAGGATGTCACGGTAAGTCAGTGGTGTCAGGCCGGCATTACGCAATGTTGTTTCAAACTGAACACGATCAAATTTACCGTCCAGTTGAAATTCTTTGGTTGATACAATCAATTGATCGATCATTGCATCGGTGAAAACCAACCCCTGATTTTCAGCGGATTGAAGCAGCAATTTCTGGTCAATCAAACCATCCAGAACCATATTACTGATCAGGTTGTCATTCAGCAGTGAAGGATCAGCATTTTCACCCATCCGTCGTAACATCTGGTTACGCTGCAGGTAGACGCCCTGTGACAACTCCTGCTGACTAATTTCTTCACCATTTACCGTTGCAGGCGCACTGCTACCCCCGGTAAGGCTGACCAGTGATTCAACACCAAATAAAGCAAACGTAATTGCGATCAGGCCGACAATAATTTTTGCAATGATACCCTGAGAGTTATCCCTAATGGACTGTAGCATTGTGCCCTCTTAACCCGGCGTATTTTTTACGCATAAAAAAGGCGCATCCTCAATAGAAGCGCCTTTTAGAAATTCTTTACCAAACCCATAATGGTTGGGCTATCCCTTTTCGAAACAAAACTGTTTCCAAAATTCTGGCGGAACGGACGGGACTCGAACCCGCGACCCCCTGCGTGACAGGCAGGTATTCTAACCAACTGAACTACCGCTCCAAACGGGATTCTAACCCGCAACCTGAAACTGGTTATATCAGATTCAGGTTGGGTAGCTCACAGAATGAGCTACCACACTCTTAAGTAAAAATCGTGACGCAATCAGATCTTACTTGTTCACTGCGTCTTTCAGAGCCTTACCAGGCTTGAAAGCTGGCAGCGTTGCAGCAGCAATTTCAATCGGCTTACCCGTCTGAGGGTTACGACCAGTACGCGCAGCACGTTCTTTAACAGAAAATGTACCAAAACCCACAAGCGCCACAGAATCACCATTCTGAAGTGCGCCAGTTACCGCTTCCAGTGTTGCATCCAGCGCACGACCCGCAGCTGCTTTTGGAATGTCGGCTGAAGCTGCAATAGCATCGATCAGTTCAGACTTATTCACATTGTTCCCCTTTAAAAAAATATATCGTTATTTTTTGTTGTTCCGTTATTCGCACCCAGCGAGATGGTAAGGCATTTATACCAAGCGGTAGAAAGGAGTGTCAAGACAACTTATTACCTTTCTACCACTGATGTTTCCTAATGTGGCTTTATTTGCTCAGCCTCACTTTTTGCCGCTTTTTCCTTGGCAGTCACCACTTCTTTTTCTTTCTCTGTATTCTCTTTTGGTTTGGGTGGATATTTGAGCGCAATATCCAACACCTCATCGATCCACTTCACTGCCTTAATTTCAAGATCTGCTTTGATATTGTCAGGAATTTCCTGCAAATCGCGTTCATTTTCCTGCGGAATAATGACCGTTTTGATGCCACCCCGATGTGCCGCCAGCAATTTTTCTTTTAACCCGCCAATCGGCAAAACCTGACCGCGAAGGGTAATTTCACCCGTCATGGCAACATCTGCTTTGACCGGAATATCAGTAAGGACTGAGACTAAAGCAGTACACATGCCGATACCCGCACTTGGGCCATCTTTAGGTGTCGCGCCTTCTGGCACATGAACATGCACATCCTGTTTTTCATGGAAGTCAGAGGGTATGCCCAATGACTCAGCACGGTTACGCACCACTGTCAGCGCAGTTTGAATGGATTCCTTCATCACATCACCCAGACTGCCCGTTGTCACCTGACGTCCCTTGCCAGGCACGACTGTAGTTTCAATACTCAGGATGTCTCCGCCTACCTGAGTCCAGGCCAAGCCGGTCACCAGACCCACCTGGTCCTGTTCTTCAGCAATACCAAAGTTATACTTGCGTACCCCGCTGTATTGCTCCAGCTTAGACTCATCAATAATAACGGCTTCTTTTGAACCGGATAGCGCCAGCTCTTTGACGACTTTACGACACTGCTTGGCAATTTCACGCTCAAGCCCACGGACACCCGCTTCACGAGTGTAGTAGCGAATCAGACCAATAATAGCCTTATCTGTTATTTCCACTTCACCCGCTTTTAGGCCATTATTTTTAAACTGCTTATTAATCAAATAGTTAGATGCGATATTTAATTTTTCGTCCTCGGTATAGCCCGGTATACGAATAATCTCCATACGATCCAGCAATGGGCCTGGAATGTTCATTGAATTAGACGTACAGACAAACATCACATCGGACAGGTCGTAATCAACCTCAAGATAATGATCATTAAAGTTGCTGTTTTGTTCTGGATCTAGCACTTCAAGTAACGCAGAAGCCGGATCACCACGCTGATCCATGCCCATTTTGTCAATTTCATCGAGGAGGAACAGTGGATTTTTCACACCAACCTTGGCCATTTTTTGCAGGAGCTTGCCCGGCATGGAGCCAATATAGGTGCGACGGTGGCCGCGAATCTCAGCTTCATCACGCACCCCTCCTAACGCCATACGCACATACTCACGGTTTGTTGCGCGGGCAATAGAGCGTCCTAACGATGTTTTACCCACACCTGGCGGCCCTACCAGACAAAGAATAGGCCCTTTGAGTTTTCTAACACGCTTCTGAACAGCCAAGTATTCCAGAATGCGGTCTTTTACTTCCTCCAAACCATAGTGATCCTGATTCAGGATTGTCTCGGCACGTTTCATATCATGACGGACTTTCGAACGCTTGGACCAGGGAATGGATAACATCCAGTCAATATAACCGCGCACAACCGTTGCTTCAGCCGACATCGGAGACATCATCTTCAGCTTGTTATACTCAGCCATCGTTTTATCAAACGCTTCTTGAGGCATTTTGGCATCAGCAATACGCTTTTTAAGCTCATCCATATCGTTGGTGCCGGATTCATCCAGGTCACCCAACTCTTTCTGGATCGCTTTCATCTGCTCATTGAGGTAGTACTCTCGCTGACTCTTTTCCATCTGTTTCTTGACCCGGCCACGAATGCGTTTTTCAACTTCTACCAGGTCAATCTCAGATTCCATCAGCGCCATCAGATGTTCCAGGCGCTCTTTGTTGCTCAGCATTTCAAGTATTTGCTGCTTCTCTTCCAGTTTCAGAGACATATGTGCAGCAATCGTATCAGCCAGCCTGCCAGCTTCTTCGATTTTCTGCAGTGACGGTAAAACTTCAGCAGGGATCTTCTTATTGACTTGAACGAAACGTTCAAATTGCTCAAGCGTCGTACGCTTATACAGCTCGTCTTCAGCTTCTCTTAATTCTTCGGTATCAAGAATAGACGCCTGTGCCGTAAAAAAGCCTTCCTCTTCATCAAGCGCCTCAATGGTGGCACGGTAATCACCTTCAACCAACACTTTTACGGTTCCATCGGGCAGTTTTAGCATCTGTAATATCGATGCCACTGTACCCACTGAAAACAGATCGTCGGCCGTTGGCTCATCGTCTGAAGCATTTTTCTGCGCTATCAAGAGAATCTCTTTCCCTCCAGCCATCGCAGCTTCCAGCGCCTCAATCGATTTCTCCCGCCCCACAAAAAGCGGTATAACCATATGCGGATAGACCACTACATCTCTAAGTGGAAGTACAGGCAACTCAATCTGTTGCGTCTGAGTGTTATCGTTTTGCGTCATGCTGATAAAGCCTCATCAAACCAGTCCGCGATGTATTGCGGAAAAAATCTAAATACACATCCATAACGAGATGGGGGTCATCCTGTCGATTACAACCGGTTAAATATAAAAAACCAGAACCAATGAAGAGCCTGGAAGGTTAAAGGATCGCTGCAAAAAGCCAAAGTTTAAGTTCAATAAGACCTTTCGTCATAATTGCTGACTCAACCAATCACAGTAATACCCTTTTCACTAAACACTGCCAACGGAGGCCAGTTACTTCCGCCTTTATGGCTTGAATAGAAAAGCAAGCCCGGCTAATTACTTGAAATAAGCTTGGTCACGCACGCTATGATCCGTCACATCACGCACACCGGCCAAAGTAGGGATACTTTCTATCAGTGTTGCCTCAACACCATCTTTCAGGGTCATATCCACTGCACTGCAACCCTGACAACCGCCGCCAAACTGAAGCACTGCAATATACCCTTCGTCTTCTTCGACCACTTCCACCAATTTGACATCACCGCCATGGGCAGCCAAACCGGGGTTGATTTCAGAGTACAGTAAATAATTGATTTGCTCGTCTATCGGGCTATCCGCTGAGACTTTCGGTACCTTGGCATTAGGTGCTTTAATAGTCAGCTGCCCTCCCATCCGATCCTTGGCAAAATCAACGTAAGCTTCATCAAGGTATGGCACACTGGTTTTCTCAATATAGAAAAGCAATGTCTTTAGTTCCAGAATTTCGTCATCTTCAATAACTTCGTCCGGGCGACAGTAAGCCAGACAGGTTTCTGCATAGGACGTGCCTGGCTGGGTAACAAACATGCGTACAGCCATGCCTTCTACTTCCTGCTTTGACAGCAAATCACCCAAATATTCTTCAGCCGCTTCTGTAACGGTAATGTTCATACGATGTCCTGTATGTTTAGCCTTATAACAATTGCGCGTAGCATACACGTATTCCAAACCCCAGTAAATTGATCAAATATTACCCATTTGTTTCCCAAAGAAAAAAGGCATACTTATTTGTCGGGGTCATTTCCCTTTTAGCTAACCTTCATATGTCTAGGGTTCAGGAGGGTTAAACCGACCCTACGCGTACTCTGCAAACCTTAAAGCAGAAAAGTGAAATCAGCAGGTAAGGCCCGGATTCAGGCTTGTTAGCAACTTCAGGATATTGATATATTGATGCAAAAACTCACAGGGATAGCAGAATGGCTGATCAATCGCTGGTTTTTTCTTTCTTTTTGATCTTTACGGGTGCTGCCATTGTTGCCTCATTAGCGCTTTATACCCGTCAGCCATTGCTTGTCGCTTACATTGTTCTCGGTGCCATACTAGGCCCATACGGCATGGAGTTGGTAACCGATACCAGGCTGCTGTCTGACATTTCTCACGTTGGCATTATATTTCTGCTGTTCCTGCTCGGCTTGGATATGCAGCCCTCTCACCTTCTGCATATGCTGAAGACAGCCATATGGGTTGCCATTATCAGCTCTCTGGTTTTCTTCACTCTGGGTTATGGCGTTGGATTTGCGTTCGGTTACACCCAAACCGAGAACACAATTATCGGTATCGCTGTAATGTTCTCCAGTACCATCATTGGTATCAAACTCTTACCGACAACCGTTCTCCACCACCGCCATACCGGTGAGTTGGTTGTAGGCCTGCTCCTGTTACAGGACATCATTGCCATTATGGTGTTGCTGTTTTTATACAGTGGACCTGGAGAGCGTAGCGGCGACACCCTGATGCAGTTCGCCAAAACAGCGACAGCACTACCGTTGATCATTCTTGGTGCTTTTTTCTTTGTTAAATATGTCTTACTGAAGCTGATTCAGACGTTTGACCGCTTTCATGAGTATATTTTCCTGCTTGCTATCGGCTGGTGTCTGGGTTTGGCTGAAATTGCCAGCCTATCCGGCCTATCCGCAGAGATCGGTGCCTTCGTTGCCGGTGTCTCAATTGCAACCAGCCCAATTGCTCAATACATCGCAACCAGTTTGAAACCGTTACGTGATTTTTTCCTGATCCTGTTCTTCTTTTCAATAGGTGCAAGTTTCAATCTAGGCCTGATCAGTCAGATTGCTATTCCGGCCATTATTCTAGCACTGCTGGTATTAGCCGTGAAACCGGTTGTCTTCAGGCTGCTGTTAAGCCGAATCAAAGAATCATCCTCGCAGGGCTGGGAAGTCGGTTTCCGCCTAGGGCAGATCAGTGAATTTTCGCTGTTAATTGCATATATCGCAACGGGAGCAACGATCATTGGCGAAGAAGCCTCACATGTTATTCAGGCGACCGCAATCCTGACTTTCTTGCTCTCTAGCTATGTGGTCGTGTTCAACTACCCCTCACCCATTGCGGTATCGGATAAACTGCGCCGGGATTAATATACCTTGTCCTATGCATAAGGAATCTCTAAAGTTACAACACTATTTTAAAAAATGTTCATACGTGAATGAAATCGCCCCCCGAGCCGTTACATCTGTTTTTCAATGCCCTGACTTTTTTTACCCGGGTCAGAGCACCGCAATGGGTCATATTCTCGCCGGAATTCCAGGCTAAATGCACTCAATATCTGCCTTGGGTGGGCCTTTTGGTTGGGTGCTTCGCCGCGCTCACTTACTGGCTTGTCCAGCTCATTCTGCCGGACAGCTTGGCTATCCTGATTGCAATGGTTGCAACCTTGCTCCTGACTGGCGCCATTCACGAGGACGGGTTAGCTGACTGTTGTGATGGCTTTGGCGGGGGCTGGGAAAAGCAGCAGATTCTCTCCATTATGAAAGATTCCAGCGTTGGCAGCTATGGCGTTATTGCTCTTGTTTTGGCTTGTTTAATCAAGTTCGTCGCCTTGCTGGAAACAGGGGACGTCATTATCACCTTGATTTGCGGTCACTGTTTAAGCCGTTTTTTTCCGCTTATACTCATCCAGAAAGAACGCTATGTTGGCCGCAGTGAAGAGAGCAAATCCGCCTTTGTTCTATCGCCCTTTAGTTCCACAGAATTGATATTGGCTGCCGCCCCTGCACTGCTTTGTTTTCTATTTCTGCCAGCAACTTTTCTGACAGTCATCATCCCCTGTCTGGCACTTACTTTTTGGCTTGGTCAGTATTTCAACCGCTGGATTGGTGGCTACACCGGTGATTGCCTTGGGTGCTGCCAGCAACTCAATGAAATGATGCTTTACCTTTGGTTTTGTATGCTGTTCTCAGCCTGAACGCACCGCCCCTGCCGCCTGAACGTTTGTTCTGGTAGAATTCGCGCATTATTCAGAACTGATGTCTCTATTCCCCCATGAAGAAACACAACAGCCTGTTTTCCCGCACAACTGCCCCCAGGAAAGCAAAGCAAACAGCCCTCCTGCCTGAAGAAATCAGCATAACCGGCCTGAGCCATGAAGCTCGCGGAGTGGCCAAACATAATGGCAAAACACTGTTTATTGCAGGAGCTTTGCCGGGAGAGCGGGTAAAATTCGAGATAAAAAAGCAGCATCGCCGTTTTGATGAGGCTGACTGCACAGACGTTATTGAAGCCTCACCGGATCGGGCCGAACCAATCTGTGAGCATTATGCTGACTGTGGCGGTTGCGATCTTCAGCACCTGAAGCATGAAAAACAGATCGAAAGCAAACAGCGCCAAGTTTTAGATCAGTTAGCACGACTCGGCAAATTTCAACCAACCGAAATTCTGCCACCACTGACCAGTAAAGATCGGAACTACAGGCGCAGTTGCCGACTCGGAATTAACCAGCTGATACGCGATGGCCGCCCTATCGTCGGCTTTCGGCGCAAAAGCAGTCATAAACTGCTCCAGATTGATAACTGTCCGGTTCTGGCAGAGCCACTGAACAATATTCTTCGTGCATTGCCATCCGTGCTTGCAACAGAAAACAATTTTAAAGAAATTACGCATGCCGAGCTCAGTTATGGCGATACTGAAGGCGCGATGACACTCAGGGTTAAGAAGACACCAGCACCTCAGTTAACTGCTAAATTACAGCAACTTGCTGAAACTAACGGATTCCGTCTTTACTTTGATAACGGTCAACAGATAACGGCCTATGCAGGGGAAGCAAAGCTCACATATCAGCATGCGAAGACAGGAAGCACATTAGGTTTCCAACCTGGCGATTTTATTCAGGTTAATGCCGCGGTCAATGATGCGATCGTTGATCGCGCACTTGATTGGCTCGACCCGAAACACGCAGACCGAATCCTGGATCTGTTCAGCGGTATAGGTAATTTCACCCTGCCAATAGCGACCCTGGCCGGTTCCGTGGTTGGCGTTGAAGGGGTTGACGAGATGGTTCACCGAGCCGGGGAAAACGCCCGTACAGCCAACCTGAATAACTGCGAATTTTACCGTGCGGATCTGAGTCAGGACCTGCGTGCCCTGCCCTGGTATAAACAGGGTTTCAATAAAGCATTGCTTGATCCCCCACGTACCGGCGCACTTGAAGTGATCAAGCAACTGAAACAACACAATATCCAGTCATTATTGTATGTTTCATGTAATCCTGCAGCACTGGCGCGTGACGGTGCAGAACTGGTCAAGCAAGGCTACAGCGCAAGCAAGTTCTGCGTAGCGGATATGTTCCCACACACATCCCACGTTGAATCACTGATTTTATTTCAGAAGTAAACGGGCATGATCGAAATTCTATATTCAGATGAGCATATTGTCGTCGCAAACAAACCGGCAGATATGCTTTCCGTGCCGGGTAAAGGCAAAGATAAGCAGGACTGCCTGTGGCGGCGTGTGCAACAGCAATTCCCGACAGCACGTATTGTACACCGGCTGGACTATGCAACCTCCGGCATTATCATTCTGGCCCTGACACTTGAGTCACAGCGGGCATTAAGTCGCAGCTTTCAGGAAAGGCTGACGCATAAGCGTTATCAGGCGATCATCTCAGGTTCTCCAAAAGCCGATAAGGGCAGCGTTGAACTGCCACTACGTTGCGATTGGGAGAACCGCCCACTGCAAATTGTCGATCACGATCAGGGCAAGCACGCCTTAACTCACTGGGAAAGAATAGCGACTGAGCCCTTGGGAACAAGAGTACGCCTTATCCCGGTAACAGGCCGCTCTCATCAGCTCAGGGTGCATATGCAAGCGCTAGGACACCCGATTATTGGCGATCGGTTTTATGCGCATGAGGAAGATATCAAAGCTTCAGAGCGATTACTGCTCCATGCAGAATACTTATCATTACCACAGGCTGTTTCAGGCGAAGAACTCGAATTCTACTGTCCTTGCCCTTTCTGAAGCAGGCGCTGAGCCAGATCAGCTCAAACCCGACGGATAACTTTACCACTTAAAAAAGCTGCTATATTTTCAGCCGTTTGCGCAATAATTTCCGCTCTGGCCTGCTCACTTCCCCAGGCAATATGCGGCGTTATCAGCAGATTAGGAATAGACGTATCCAGTAATACATTCCCATTTTCTGGTGGTTCCTGGGTCAATACATCGATTGCAGCACCCGCTATCTCACCGGTTTTCAGTGCTTCGGCCAGGTCCGTTTCATTGACGATGCCGCCCCGCGCTACATTGATGAGCAGCGCGCTATTTTTCATTGCCTTGAATGTCTCTCGTGTAATCAGATTTTCTGTCTCTGTTGTCAAAGGGCAATGCAGGCTCAGTATGTCAGCCTGTTCAATAACCTCTTCAAAGGGTACGCGCCCCTCTTGCGCTGCACGCCCCAGGCGCTGGGAAACAAGTACTGTCATGCCAAACGCAGCGGCTATTTTAGCCACACCTTGTCCCAAGTGACCGAAGCCAACGATTCCCAGACTTTTCCCTTTCAACTCTGTAATCGGATGATCCAGGAAACAGAACTGTTCAGATTTCTGCCATTTCCCACCGCGGACATCATTTACATAATCGACCAAACGGGTACTCAACGCCAGAATCAATGACCAAGTATGCTGCACAACCGAGTCCACCCCATAAGCGACACAATTGGAGACAGGGATGTTCAACTCATTAGCCGCATCTTTATCAACAACATTCGTGCCTGTGGCCAGTACACAAATATATTTCAACCTCCCAGCCCCAGCCTTTAATAAGCTCTCACGATCCAAAGGAGTCTTGTTAGTGATAACAATATCGAAGCCTTGTATACGCTCTGCAATCCTGTCGGCAGGCGTTAGCGTATAAACAACAAGCTCTTCCACTTGTTCTTCTATAGCGGTCAGGGGCAGCAATTCCAGCCCTTTAAGATCCAGCACTACGGCGCGCATAGTGACTCCAGAGGTTGGCGCAAATAAAAAAGGAGCCGTATCGACTCCTTAAATGAAAAGTGCTTATTCAGTATGGAAGGCTATCTTTGATTTCCCAAAGAATTTCCTCTGCGACAACCGCCGGAGCCGCAAGCCCCTGAGCCGTCAACACACTGAGAAACACGCCTTTGCGGGTGCGAATCAGTTTTAACTGATACTGGCCTGTGTGCTCATATTTACCCGTTGATTCGTTATAAACACCCGAGTCTTCACCGCCAAAGACATAAATTGGCTTGCCGGCAAACCAAATCTTATACCCTTTTTTATTGCCTTTATCTTCCGAGCTGGTTAACAACTCCTTGCCTTCCCCTGCTTCAGTGCCCAACAGTTTTGCAGCCGTTTTACCGGAGCTGTAACTGATACCGTCATCTTCTTCGTCAATACCGATAGCAGCAGAGATCGCGCTGGTATCCAGCTTTATTTCATCACGGTCTGAGTGTAGCCATTCAAAGAAGCCCATTTCTTCAACTTCTTCAAAAGGTGTAGAAGTGGTATAGGTCATATAGAAACGACCCAGCTTTTCGTCACGCGTACCCACGTCAAAATCAGCTTTATCCAGCGCTTGACTGACATCACGCCACGCCGTTTGAATATCAGAGTCGAGTTTAAGCACCGGATTGCCACGAGAATCACGACCCAGTTGCGTACTCGCTTTTCTCTTTTCCTTGAATGCAATCAACGTCTGAGCACTACGTTCACCCGTAGACTTCGCCAAGTATCGCAGTAGTTCAAACATCATGTCAGACTTATAACTGACATCTTTGGAGGATTTATCCCAATCAATTGTCCCGACTGCTTCATTGGCAGCAAAGCGAACATGCTTCATAGAAATAGCTGTACGGTTATTATCTCCACTGACAGGGCGCAATTTCACCAGAAGTTTATCTTTCGTTGGTCCGGGAATATCCTGAAACGTGAGACGCTTGACCCAGCTGTCGACAAAGCTTAGCTCCTTGGCATCATTGTGAATCCACTGGGTTTCCATTTGTCCCCGTCTGGGGTCTGATTTAGCAAGGTCAATACCATTGAATTGCCAAAATTCCTGCATTTTCACCCAGACAGGCGCAATCCCCTCATCTACGACAATGAGTTTTTCACTCCCTTCCCGCTTGAGACTGACAGACTCACTACCCGACTCCGCATAGAAAAATTCCGGGCGAGGCACAACAAACTCGCCAACCCGCGCAGTCGCGACATGACTCACATCTGGCACACGCAGTGTGTCTTCGGTGGTTTTAGCTTGCAGGTGTTCTGGAATAGCCAGCCGCTTACCCTTTTCTGCCCGCTCGTAGTCCTGACTTCTATCACGCACAATGCCATTGTCACCATAGATGGGGTTATCTTCCAACACACTACAGCCCGATAGCAATGAAGCAGCTACCATAGATAAAGATGCAATTTTTTTCATTATTAAGTCGCTTAAATAATTTCGCTGCTTTTTAAAGCATCACGTACCACATCATGGTACTCGTTCGCCAAAATGGTCAAAGGTAGACGAATACCTAAACCTATCAGGCCCATTTCTGCCAGAGCCCATTTCACAGGAATTGGATTCGCTTCAACAAATAACTTCTCATGTAACGGCATCAGGCGGTTATTCAGCGCACGCGCTTCTTCCGTGTTACCGGCAAGAGCCAGCTTACAAAGCTGTGCCATTTCAGCAGGAGCAACGTTGGCGGTCACAGAAATATTGCCTTTACCACCGCCTAAAATCAGCTCAACAGCTGTCGGGTCATCGCCAGAATAAACCGCAAAGTCAGCCGGCACCCGACTCACCAGATCAACACCGCGTTCAACGTCGCCTGTTGCCTCTTTAATCCCGACAATATTCGGTATTTCTGCCAGGCGAACAACGGTTTCCGTCTGCATATCGCATGCTGTACGGCCTGGAACGTTATACAGGATTTGAGGGATATCTACCGCTTCAGCGATCGCTTTAAAGTGCTGATACAGGCCTTCCTGGGTAGGCTTGTTGTAGTAAGGAGTAACCAGAAGGCACGCATCAGCACCCACTTTTTTTGCTTCTTCGGTCAGTTCAATCGCTTCACTTGTTGAGTTTGCACCGGTTCCGGCAATAACAGGAATACGGCCAGCAACACGGTCAACAATGTGTTTAATGACCTGGCAGTGCTCATTGCAGTTTAAAGTAGCGGACTCACCTGTGGTGCCCACTGCAACGATAGAGTCTGTGCCCTTTTCCAAATGCATATCTACAAGTTTGTCGAGGTTTGCCCAGTCGACATCGCCATTAGATTGCATAGGGGTAACAAGCGCAACAATGCTGCCAGTAATCATTATATTCTCCATGAGATTTCAAATCGATTTAGCCATGGACAAAACTACTCTGCCCAAAGGCTGATTACAACCATAAAACACTACTTATTCCAGCGCCAAGGAAAGTGCGAACAAGCCCTGCGCGTACTCTGCAAGCCCTTAAGCCTGTAGATGTAAGGCGCAACCTGCTGTTAAGAGTGTATTCCCAGACTTCCTGGCGACCTGAAACAATTAATTTTTGCTAAAGCCTTCTCTATTGGAACGAGCAAAGAGCCTTTCCAATTCTACATCAGAATGATGTTTTTCACTCCGAATCAACTTCACTTATAATCCAAACGATATCTGGTATCGTATAGAGGGTCGTTATTCTATACGATTTTACGCTTTGTTGAGTAGCCATCATCACTAAGGATTTATTATGAGCACAGCCATTCTTGATCAAAAAGTCCCCCATTTTAGCGCCCAAGCCACCAGCGAGGTCACTGTTGACTCTGATGCGTTGGCCGGAAAGAACGTAGTTATCTACTTTTATCCTAAAGACAGCACACCTGGTTGCACCACTGAAGGGCAAAATTTTCGTGATGCCATTGCGCAGTTTGACGCTGCCAATACTGTTATTTTTGGCGTATCACGTGATGGCATGCGTGCCCACGAGAATTTTAAAGCCAAACAGTCATTTCCGTTTGAGTTGATCAGCGACCCGGAAGAAACACTGTGTAAGTTGTTCGATGTCATCAAGTTAAAGAAAAACTATGGCCGTGAATATATGGGAATAGAACGCTCAACCTTCCTTATTGATGCAGAAGGTGTTCTGCGCAAAGAGTGGCGGGGCGTGAAAGTAAAAGGCCATGTGGACGAGGTTCTGGCGGCAGCCCAGGCTCTATAGGCATTAATCTGCAAAGGTGTACGCAAGGAGGTCAAGCAGGTATTGATCTCCTTGCGGTTAGTTTTATTCGTGGGTAACCACTGCAACTCTGATTGCATCCATTTTTAATGAAGCCCCCTCCAATGCGTCAAGCAATACAGCTTCCTGTTGCGCCAAAGCATCGATTTCTTCCTGACGAATATTAGGGTTTACCTTCGCCAATGCACTCAGTCGATCTTTTTCGACTGTGTACTCATCTAGCACACTGTCACGGGCTGTAGACAGCAGTTCTGCCTCGAAAACAACCACCTGTTTTTCCATTTGCGTTACCAGCTCACTGATCTGATCCCGAGCATGTTTAACCAGATTATAGGCCGTACTTTTACCGACACGTTTTCCTAAAGAGGTAAAGTGCTGCTCGGTGATAATCGCTGTAAGATCATTGCCATTACTATCCAAAACTTTACGAATATAAGCTTCTGGCAGATGACGCTGTAAATTCAGCCGCGCATCTGAAATGCAGTGTAGTCGGAAAATGGCTTCCACCAGCAAGCTCCCCGCTTTCAGAGGTAACAGCTTCATGGTACACAGGGTTGAGCTGCCATAGCTCCCCTCAAGCATCATTTCCATCGCGGCCAAAACCATGGGATGTTCCCAACTGAGGAATTGCATATCCTCACGCGATAAGGCTTCGCTGCGCTGGAACGTTGCCGTTATTCCATCTTCAGGCAAGCCGGGAAAATGTGCGCTTAGCATATGATCACCTGGGTGCAACACCAGGCCGGCCAACCCGGTTGTTTCCTGTTCAACACCAAAATGATCAAATATACGCCCCATATAAGATGCCAGTTGTGAACTGTTACTATCCCCTTCCAGGGACTCAAGCAGTTCTTCTGCTTTTTCCGGTTGACAGGAGTTCAACTCCAGCAAACGGTCTCTGCCCTCTTGAAGTTCCGCTAATAATTCACTCTGTGCCTGGGCCGTATCCGCAATCAGATTATCTACTGCCGTTTGATCATGCGGAGACTCCATGCAGTGATGCAACTCAGTCGCAAAGCGTTGCAGCATAGCCTGGCCGGTTGGACAGACCTGAGAAAAAGCCCCCAGCCCCTCTGCATACCAACGCAAAAGTACCGACTGGGCACTGTCAACAAAGTAAGGCACGTGGATTTTTACATCCTTAAGCTGACCAATACGGTCCAGCCGCCCAATTCGCTGCTCCAGTAAGTCAGGGTTTAGCGGCAAATCAAACATCACCATATGGTGTGCAAACTGGAAGTTGCGCCCTTCACTGCCGATTTCTGAGCAAATAAGAAGCTGCGCTCCTTCTTCGGAAGAGGCAAAGTAAGCCGCTGCACGATCCCTCTCCAGCAGACTCATGCCTTCATGGAACAGTGCCGTCCGTTTGCCTTCAAACAGACGCAGTTGTTTTTCCAGAACAATCGCAGTTTGTGCATGTGCGCAGACAATCAGCACCTTGTCTTGCTGATGACTCTCCATCCAGTGGATCAGCCATTCGGCGCGGTTATCCTCAAGCAGCCAGGCAGGGCCTTCGCCATTATTAATCAGCGTTTCAGGGTGCAGCCGTTGCTCCATGTTTGCACCTGATATACGCTCCCGGTAGGCTTCAGGCATAGCTAGCGGATAAGAGAATAGCTCCCGACTCGGAAACCCTTGTACACTATCGCGGGTATTACGAAATAACACCCGGCCAGTACCATGTTGATCTAGCAGATCGCTAACCGTCCGGTTTATCAGGGCCGTTTGCCCTTCTGGCCCGTCACCCAAATGCTGCGCCAACTCATCAGCAATCTGATCACCGAGATATTTATGCAACAACTGCGTGAATGAGTGATCGGATAGCGCAGCTTGCCATTGTTCCGGCTGCTGCAAGGTTTCAATCAACTGATTGACACACTTAAACTCTTGCTCTTCCTGAACAAACTTTTCCAGATCATAGTAACGATCCGGATCCAACAAACGCAGGCGGGCAAAGTGACTTTCTATACCCAACTGTTCAGGTGTAGCCGTCAATAGCAGCAAGCCGGCAACATTCTTCGCCAATTGTTCAATCGCTGTATAAGCGTGACTGGCACCGGCCTCGCTCCAACCCAAGTGATGAGCTTCGTCCACAATCAGCAGATCCCATCCGGCCGCTTTTGCCTGTTCTAAAGGCTTTTCATCAGAGGTCAGCAATGACAGGGGTGTTAAAACCAGTTGCGCACTCTCGAAAGGGTTGCCTGCAAATTCAGAACACCGCCCTTTATCCAGAATGGTAAACAGCAGATTAAAGCGCCGTAGCATTTCCACCAGCCATTGGTGGATCAAGCTATCAGGTACAACGATAAGGACCCTTTTCGACAGGCCAAGAATGAGTTGCTGATGCAAAATCAGGCCAGCTTCAATCGTTTTACCCAGGCCCACCTCATCCGCTAACAATACCCGTGGCGCACTGCGTTTACCGACTTCTGCGGCTATATAGAATTGGTGCGGAAGGCATTGAACCCTGGGCCCCATCAAACCATAAACAGGGGAATTTTTGTGTCGGTGCTGAAAGTTAACCGTTTCCTGCCGCAGTTCATAATCTCTGAGTTTATCGATTTGGCCCGCAAATAAACGCTCATAAGGTTTACTAAAGTGAACCGAGCTTGCCAATGCTGCCTCATGAATAACCTGTTCACTGCCATCCTTATCAAGCCCGATGTAGATTATGCAGCCCCTGCTTTCCTCATGCTCAGTGATTGTCATGGCTAAGCCTTCATCATCACTGATTTGATCACCGACCGGATAGATAATACGACTCAAAGGTGCATTGTTTTGAGCATAGGTACGCTCTTCGCCCGTTGCTGGAAACAGAATCGTTACACGCCGGTTCATAAGCTCCGTTACAACGCCTAAACCAAGTTCTGCTTCTGTATAGCTGTACCACCGCTGGCCAATCTGAAATTCTTCGGTCATGAACAGTTCACTTTCTCGATCAAAAAAGAGCTGCGAATAATAGGGATTTGAACAACGAAAGCCAAACGATTTTCACGATATTTATTCAACCAGAGCAAAGCACAGCAACAATTGAGCGTTATCCGGCAATATGATTTGGGCCAACCTGAATGATGTGCCTGTTTGGGTGCGATGTAGGCGGCCAGCGATTGAGCTTTTGCAAAAGTGCCGGGCCTATCGGCCAGAGGGCTGGCCTCGCTACGGGGTAAGTGCCAATATTGGAGCTTGTAGTTGCGATGCAGCTGCGGCAGCGTTGACAGGCACGCTCAAGTCACGCGATATATGCGTAAAACTTCCACCAACGGGTGCAATATCCGGGCTATACTGGCAGCAAGGTAAATAAACCAGCCACCCGACTCTTTTTTCCGGGCCGGTGGTACTCACAGGTCTTTGAGGGGAATATTGCTATGTGGCGTCATGCTTTACTTACTGTTTACCTGGTCATATTCCTTTATGGCTGCAGCAGCACAAGCACACAAGATAACGGTATAAGTAACAATCTCATCTTACAGTCCAGTTCACCAATTACACAGGCCTTACTCCGGCAACATCAGGTGTGGCGGGGTACACCCTATCGACTGGGCGGCAATAGTAAAAACGGTATCGACTGTTCCGGCTTTACTCAGGTAACCTTTACAGAGCGATTTCATACACAGCTTCGCAGAACGACCAAGGATCAGGTCACACAAGGAAAGCCTGTCAGCAAAAGCATGCTCCAACCGGGTGATCTGGTTTTTTTCAAAACCGGCGGCAAAAAAGTACGCCACGTGGGGATTTATCTTGAAGATGGTGTTTTTTTACACGCCTCTACCAGCCGTGGAGTCACACTTAGCCGGCTCGATAACCCTTACTGGCGGCAGCACTATTGGACAGCGAGACGTATTCCAATAAGTCGCTGGTGAAGATGCAGCGGCCTTATTTCATAGGTCAATCATTTCTTCCAACTTTTCGACTATATGCTGGCCTATTGGAATGGCCGATGTCGCTGCAGGGGAAGGGGCATTACAGACAACCAGCGCCCGCTTGGTCACCATAAACAGGAAATCATCAACCAACTGGCCATCAACCGTTACCGCCTGGGCTCTGATCCCTGCCGGGCAGGTCTGCATGTCATCCACGGTTAAACCCGGACAATACTTCTGCACCTGGCGTAAGTAACCCGCTTTCGATATGGAATTTTTTAGTTCCAGCAAGCTCACCTTAAAATGACGTAACAACAGTTTGATCATCCCGGGGAAAGCTAGCATCTCATAGCTATCCTTAAGACTGACATCTGTCTTTCTATACCCTTCACGCTTAAAGGCAAGAACAGCATTAGGGCCAACGGTCACCGTTCCATCAATCATTCTCGTTAAGTGCACGCCAAGAAAAGGCAGGTCAGGGTCGGGGATAGGGTAAATCAGGTGGTTCACTATCTGATTATGCCTTGCAGCAAGACGGTAGTATTCGCCACGGAAGGGGATGATTTGAAATTCAGGTTCCAAACCCAGCATTTTAACAACCCGGTCGGACTGTAACCCCGCACAACTCACCAGATAGCGGCCATGAAAACGCCCCTGATCAGTATACAGCGTGATCCTGTCTGCAAACTCTTCAAGCCTTTCTACGCGGGTGGCAAACTGAATGACCGCCCCACCCTGCTGCACCAGTTCAGCCATTTTTTCCGTTATTTGAGTAAATGAGACAATGCCTGTTGCAGGGACAAAAATAGCACCTATACCAGCGATATTAGGCTCTCGTTCTTGCAATTGCTGTTGATCAAGTACCTCAATTTCCAGGCCATTATCAGCGCAACGCTGTATCAGGGCTTGCATTCTATCCAGCTCAACCGGGTTGGTGGCTACCAACAGTTTTCCACACTCGTCAATTGGGATTGCATGCTCATGACAAAATGCTTTAGTCGCCTGGTTCCCCGCCTTGCAAAATCGGGCTTTAAGACTGCCTGGCTGGTAGTAAACCCCGGCGTGAATCACACCAGAGTTATGGCCCGTCTGGTGCCGGGCAACAGAGGGTTCTTTCTCTACAACGAGCACGGTCTTATCCGGATATTGTTTCTGTAGCTGCCATGCAGTAGACATCCCCAGAATACCGCCACCGATAACAACAAAATCGAAAATAGTATGATTTATCGAGCTACTCACCCATCTACCCCTAATGTAATGCCGCTATTAAGGTAACGGCTACCATGCCAAGTGCCTATCAGCCTGAGTTAACAGTGGCCCAATCAAACAGCCTCATCTGTCCAGTCAAAAGTGTCCGCGCTTCCTTCCCGGACTGACCGGTACCATCCGGGTGCATCCAGCACATCACCTATCTCGTTCAACGGTGGATAGGCTAACCCCTTCTCGCGACAAAAACGGGCCAAATCCCTGTTACCCCATTCAAAAAGCGTCTTTTTAATCTCCAGATCAGAGAGCCTGGCCTGAGCATACATACCCGCCTGTAAGCGCTGGTTTTGCGCCTCAACCAGAATAATGCCAGCAGCGGTAGAGACATTCAGTGATCGCACCATTCCCATCATGGGAATGACAACATGGGCATCCGCCAACTCTGCTGCAGCATCACTCACCCCTTGTTTTTCAGCGCCCATCAGTAACGCTCAGGGCTGGGTAAAATCAAACGCCCGATAATCGATCGCACGCTCGGAAAAATGTGCCGCAACAACCTTCATACCCTGATCTCTCACGCTTTGTATAGCGCTTTCGACTTTGCCATGAGCGCGGGTCTTAACATAGTAGTCACTGCCTTTTGCCGTGCCCCGGTATGTTCTATACCCCTCTTTTGGCACAACGGCATGAATGGTATGAATCCCAACCGCATCACAATTTCTCACCAATGCGGACAGGTTCCGTGGTTTGTTAATCTGATCTGCTATTAAAGTCAGATCCGGTTGCCGTTTGCGTAGTACACTCAGCAGCTTTTCAGTTCTTTCCGGTGTCATAAGGTTTAAAGACCGTAAATTTAACGCAGGAACAGTAACAGAGTTTTTATCTCTGTGTAATAATATGTCACCTTGTTTTCTTCTGATAACCAACCGATATTAATCATGACTGACTTGCCCGCTATTATCGCTTACCAAGGCGTTCCAGGAGCATATTCTCACCTTTCCTGCCGCAAAGCCCATCCTGAACTTGAAGCACAGGCCTGTGCAACTTTTGCAGAAGCGATGTTTATGGTTGAGAGGGGGCAAGCGCATTTGGCCATGATCCCTCTGGAAAATTCAACCGCCGGGCGTGTAGAAGAAATCTACCGCCTGATGCCGAAAACCCGGTTACATATTGTAGGCGAGCATTTTGAGCCGGTGAACCATTGTTTGCTTGCACCGCAGGGAACAAAACTCGAAGAAATCACGATGGTTACGTCCCATCCACAGGCCTTGGCCCAGTGCGACGCTAATATCAATCGTCTGGGTATCCAGCCGGTTGCAAGCCTGGACACTGCGGGTGCCGCTGCAGCATTACGCCATAATCCACAGCCGGGACACGCCGCTATTGCCTCCAGCTTGGCTGCTGAACTCTATGCTCTGGACGTTCTGAAGGAAAATTTTCAGGATAAAAGCGGCAACACAACACGCTTCCTGGTGCTGGCCCGTGACAGCCATATACCCGAACTGGAGAGTCAGACCCGCTTCATGACATCGCTCATGTTCACCGTACGCAATATCCCGGCGGCTTTGTACAAGGCGTTAGGCGGTTTTTCAACCAATGGGGTCAACATGCTGAAACTGGAAAGCTATATGGCTTCAGACAGCATGACGGCCACCAGCTTCCATCTTGATGTGGACGGACACCCTGACCAAAAAGCCATGAAATACGCATTGCAAGAGCTGGACTTCTTTGCCAAAGAAGTGCGCATTATGGGCACATATCCATGGCACCCATACCGCACTCTGGGCAACAAGATTATTGAATAACTGCCTGGCTCCTGTGCAAATCGCACTTCACCCTGTAGCGAGGCCAGCCCTCTGGCCGATAGATCTAGCACCTTTGCACAAGCTCAGGGGCTGAGCTCCAATATCGATCCTCACTCTGTAACAAGGCCACCCTGTGGCCGATAGGTTCGGCACCTTTGCACAGGCCCAACCAGTCAGGACTGGACTTCCATATTACCTAATGAATTTACACTTGCCGTTGGCGTTAGAATCAAACATCATATACGGAAATCCAAATATATAAACGTAGCTGTGAAGCCTAGCGATTTTTTTAAATGTCTTGCTGACGAGACCCGTTTCAACCTGGTTATGCTCATCCTGCATCATCGGGAACTTTGCGTCTGTGAATTTACGGATCTACTTGGACTGAGCCAACCCAAAATTTCACGTCACCTGGCCCAGCTGCGCAGTTACGGAATATTAAGTGACAGACGCCAAGGGAAGTGGGTGCATTACCGGATCAACCCTGAGCTTCCAGCATGGTGCCTGGAAGTTATCCAGACAACCTTTGCCCAAAACTCTGGACAACTCCACACGCTACTGAATCAGCCACTAATAAAAAAGAGCACTAGTAATGACAGTTAAAATTGGTATTAACGGCTTTGGCCGCATGGGACGACTGGCAATGCGCGCGGCCTGGGAATGGCCAGAGTTTGAATTTGTGCAGCTTAACGACCCCCAAGGCAACGCAGAAACACTCGCGCATCTGATGAATTTTGATTCCATACATGGAATATGGAATCACGAAGCAGCAGCTACAGGCAGTACAATGCTGATCGACGGGCAGCAGCTTCAGGTTACGCATAATGAAAACATTGCGGATACAGACTGGTCCGGCTGTGATCTGGTTATTGAAGCCAGTGGCGTAATGAAAACAAAAGCGCTGTTACAGCAATATCTGGATCAGGGAGTGAAGCACGTCGTTGTCACAGCTCCGGTTAAGGATGAGGGTGTATTGAATATGGTCATGGGGATCAATCACCATCTTTATCAACCGGGCCAGTTTCCAATTGTTACTGCGGCATCCTGCACGACTAACTGCCTGGCGCCTGTGGTTAAGGTGGTGCATGAGCAACTGGGCATTAAACATGGTTCGATGACCACAATCCATGATATTACCAATACGCAAACCATTCTGGATGCACCGCATAAAGATTTGCGCAGGGCTCGGGCCTGCGGTATGAGCCTGATCCCAACCACCACCGGCTCAGCCAAAGCGATCACACAAATTTTCCCGGAGTTAAGTGGAAAGTTGAATGGCCATGCCGTACGTGTCCCGTTGGCCAATGCTTCGTTGACCGATATGGTTTTTGAGCTGGAGCGTCCAACCACGGTCGAAGAGGTCAACCAGTGCTTTGCCAAAGCGGCGGCTGGCGAATTGGCAGGTATTCTCGGCTACGAAGAGCGCCCATTGGTATCTATAGATTATCGAACTGACCCACGCTCAAGTATCGTAGATGCACTGTCAACTATGGTGGTGAATGATACACAACTTAAAATCTACGCTTGGTACGACAACGAGTGGGGCTATGTTAATCGTACCGTGGAGCTGGCTAAATATATCGCTATCGATGCGCTGACATGACTCAGCCAGACACCCAGGCGTTTAAGCAATACCTGTTAGTTACCGGCAACTATTGGGCCTTTACACTGACGGATGGAGCACTGCGTATGCTGGTGGTGCTCTACTTCCACCAATTGGGCTACAATGCCCTCAGTATTGCCCTGCTCTTTCTTTTCTATGAGTTTTTCGGTGTTGTAACCAACCTGATTGGTGGCTGGCTAGGGGCCAGAATCGGCCTGAATCGAACCATGAACATTGGTCTTGGCCTGCAAGTTATGGCATTGCTGATGCTCACCTTGCCAACTGAATACCTCTCTATTCTTTGGGTGATGGCAGCACAGGCTCTGTCAGGCATCGCCAAAGACCTCAACAAGATGAGCGCCAAGAGCTCGATCAAGTCACTGCTGAGTAGTAATGCTCAGGGTACCCTCTATAAATGGATCGCCATCCTCACCGGCTCGAAGAATGCACTTAAAGGGGTTGGTTTTTTTATGGGCGGCCTGCTGCTGAACCTTCTGGGGTTTCAGGGTGCCATGTGGTTTATGCTCTTCAGCCTGGCTGCCGTATTAGTCTCCAGCCTGTTCCTGCTGCAGAAGGATTTGGGTACTGCGAAAAACAAACCCAAGTTCAGTGAAATCTTCTCTAAAAGCCGTGCGATCAACATCCTTTCCGCTGCCAGAATGTTCCTGTTCGCTTCACGTGATGTCTGGTTTGTCGTTGCCTTGCCGGTCTTTATGAGCACTCAGTTCGAGTGGGAGCACTGGCAAATAGGCAGTTTTATGGCCGCCTGGATAATTGCATATGGCATGGTTCAGTCTTTCGCGCCCAAAATCACTGGCAAAAAATCCGGCAAAACACCCGATGGCGTCAGCGCATTAATCTGGGCCGCAGCGCTTGGCAGTATTCCCGCTCTGATTGCTTTGAATGTAAATTCCCAATGGTTTCTGTTAGCCGGACTTGCACTGTTCGGGGTTATTTTTGCCATCAACAGCGCCTTACACAGCTACCTCATTATCAGCTATTCGAGAAATGAAGGGACTTCGCTTGATGTCGGTTTCTACTATATGGCAAATGCCATGGGGCGCTTGTTCGGGACCGTTCTGTCAGGGGCTGTTTTTCAGGCATGGGGGCTGGAAGCATGCTTATATATCTCATCCGCCATGATTCTGGTGACGGCATTGATTTCTATAGGCCTGCCCAGAGAGCCTGTGCAGTAACCACCCAATTTCTCAGGAGAGGAAATAGGGATAGATTGACTCCACCCACTACCCGTGGCCATTGCAGCTATTCAGATTCAGTTATAGCGCCGCCTCTCTCTGCCACCGCTTCTGCATCTTATCCAACACTCTGGCAACCGCAGCAAAACCGAAGCTGGCAGTCACGCAAGTAGAAGCCCCGAAGCCCCCGGCACAGTCGAGTCGCGTGTTTCCGGCAACAATATGCTTTTGCGCACAGACCGAGCCATCAGGCTGAGGGTAAACAAGTTGCTCGGTTGAATACACACAATCAACCGCAAAGCGGCGACCACTTTTACTGAAACGATAGTGGCGACGGAGAAAAGATCTCACTTTTGCCGCAAGCGGATCATGGCTGGTCTTGGCAAGATCACAAATATCAATTTTTGTCGGATCGGTCTGCCCACCCGCACCACCAACTGTGATGATTGGAATTTTTCTATAGCAACAATGGGCAATAAGCGCCGCCTTCTCTTTTACACTATCGATTGCATCAATAACATAATCAAATTCATCGGTAATCAATTCGGGAATGTTCTCACGCGTAATGAAATCTTCAATTTCGATCACCTCACATTCCGGATTGATCAGCTTAATTCGCTCTGCCATCGCCTCGGTTTTGGGCCGTCCGACATTACCGTCCAGGGCGTGAATTTGACGATTGGTATTGGTGACACAAATATCATCCAAATCGATCAGGGTTATTCGCCCAATGGCCGTGCGGGCAAGTGCTTCCGCAGCCCATGAGCCAACACCGCCGATCCCGATAACGCAGATATGGGCCTGACGAAAACGATCCACAACATCATGACCGTACAAGCGACGGGTGCCACCAAAGCGATTTTCAAAAGAGGATGACAAATCGGTACTCCTAAAATTCTTCGTCAGTAATCTCGGTTAGGATGACATGACCACATTTGGCACACTTGCCCTCGATAAAGATAGTATTATTTAATTCATATTCTTCAGGTTCAACCATTCCCTGATTAACCTCCTGGCAATGATCACACCAGGTTTGTTCCAGAAACGCCCGTTTTTCTTCTTCATCACGACTCTGGAAATCACGCGCAATACGTTCATTTTCATTCATGGTTTTTTGCCTTACTAAATTTGGGTATGTGTGGCCATGCAATCAATTCCGGCTGATCGTATGCCGCTTGAACCTTTTCCTTGCATAACTGATTAAAATGCTCACCAGAATCGGGAAGCACTGTATACCTAAAGTGTTTCCCCTGCACGGAAAACCCTAGTTGATACGCATGTAGATACATACGATCAGCCTGTTGTCCGCCATACATGGTGTCACCCAAAATAGGTGCGCCTTCACTTTTTAGGGCAACACGAATCTGGTGTGTTTTACCTGTCGCCGGCTTGATCAGAAAAAGCCTGAAGCCCGGCTTTAATGAACTGCTGATAAATTGGGTAACGGCCGGATTGTGCTGGCTGCGCGACAGTTTCCAACTACCACGACGGGACTTCTGCATATCCCCGCACACCAAGCCTTGTTTGCGTTTTGGTTTAAGCACAGAAAGCGCCAAATAAAACTTGCTGACTTCTCTGTTGCTAAATTGCTCGGAGAGCGCGGCGGCAACCTCGGCGTTTGTGGCAAAAACCATGACACCCGAAGTCACTTTATCCAACCGGTGCACCAGATAAATTTGCTCAAGCCCTAAATCCTGCTGCAACAACATCGTAAGCCCGGCCTCAGCCTGATCTTTGTGCACACTGATACCTGGCGCTTTATTCACTACAATAAAATCAGCTGTCTGATCGACAATTTGATACACAGAGCGACTCGCAAAAAAAGCAAAATCATGCGGCAGAAAGCCGGAGAATTCAAGAGGAGGAAGAGGCACTTCCTCCAGGGAACCTAAGATTGTTACAGAGCTTCGATATGTTTCAACAGTTTATTAACTTTACTGGAATAAATATGGAAGACCACACCGCGCTCTGACCCTAATTCTTTTATGAAACGCACTTCAAGGCAGGCCACATTATCTTCAACAAACCTAGCCGCGATGAAACGCTCATCACTTTTCTTAATATTCAGAAATTTCACACCATCAGCAACAAGCACCAGTCGTTTGTCTGACACTGCAATAAACCCTTTATACCACTCACGACCGATCACCTTTCCTTTACGATTTAAATGCGTAACCGTAAAGCGCACATTGTTATCCTTAGCTTTAATATCTTCCTTCTCAAGCTTGGCTTTAAGCTTCTCAGTTAGATGTTTTTTGCCCATTTATCCCCCCAAAGACAGCTATAAAATTTATGCCTATTGTGTATTACGCAACGGCAAAAAATAATGACAGTAATATGAATAATCTGGCTATGACCGGTAACAACCTGATAAAAAGAGTATACCGCAGAGTCATAGCAATTACGCTAAGGGGCCTGTGAACTAAACTGATTCACAGGTTCCTAAAGCCCGGTCACTTCCTTGATGAAGGGAATGGTTACTTTGCGCTTCGCGCTCAACGAAGCCTGATCCAATTCATCGAGAAGCCGGGTCAAATCATTCATATTACGGCTGGCATGATACACCAGGAAACGAGCCACCTCATCCGAGAACTCCAGCCCCCGAGCACCAGCACGCATCTGGATCGCCCTCAGCTTAGTCTCATCACTTAAAGCCTGTACCTGAAACACTACCCCCCAACTCAGACGGGAAGCCAGATCAGGCAAATGCACACCCAAATATCTGGGTGCCGCCGTAGCAGCGATAATCAGGGAATTCCCCTGATCCCGCATCCGGTTAAAAAAATGGAACAAGGCCTCTTCCCAGTCTTTTTCGCCGACCACAGTTTCAAAATTATCTAGGCAAACAAGATCCAAAAACTCCATACCCTCCAAAAGATCACAGCCCATATGCTTAAGCTCATCCAGTGGAAGGTACACAGCGCTTTTACCCTCAGGCTCTGCTTCATGACATACCGCCTGTAGCAGGTGGGTGCGGCCAACACCCTCTGCACCCCAAATAAATGTAAATTGTTCACCCTGATTATGCGCCACAGCTTTCAAGTTGGCGCAAACAAGCTCATTCCCCTGAGCATAATAATTCTCAAAACGCGCATCATCACGCAGACTGACAGACAGGGGGAGCTGAAATGGGGAATTAGTTGTCATTAACTACAGCTTCGGTTTGTTCCAAATTTTGTTTTTCATCTGAAGCATATAGGGCGCTACTTTTATAGCCCTCATGCAAATGCCTTAACAGCACCATTATAACCGCAGCGACTGGGAGTGCTAACAAAACACCAACGAACCCAAACAACTGACCGCCGGCCATAATCGCAAAAATAACGGCCACTGGATGCAAACCGATACGATCTCCTACCAGAAGCGGTGTTAGCAGCATTCCTTCAAGCAGTTGGCCTACCATGAATACGGCGCCAACATAGCCAAGCACTATAGGGTCCTGAAACTGCATAAACGCAGCAACACCCGCAACCATAATACCGATGATAAAGCCCATATAAGGGACAATACTGGCAAGCCCGGCGATCATACCAACCAACAGCGCCAGATCAAGCCCTACAATCCACAAACCGATTGCATAAACAACGCCCAGTGCGAACATAACCAGCAATTGCCCTTTCATAAAGGCACCCAAAACCTCATCACATTCGCATGCCCAAAGCGAAACTTTTGGCTCAATATTGCGTGGTAATAAGCGCTTCACCTTATCCATCATAATGTCCCAGTCCCGTAACAGGTAAAAGGTAACAACAGGAATCAATACCAGATTGGCAATCCAGGCGGCAATCGCTATGCCTGAGCGCGTCACCCCCCCAAGTAGCCGGGCTATAATGTCACCGGTTTTTTGTAGGTCGCCGATCAAAATATCTTTCAGATTGGAAAATTCAAAAGCGGAAGCTTCCAGGTTAAACGTGGCCATCATCCACGGCAAAACCTGGGTTTCAAACAGGGAAAGCGCTTGTGGAATTCTTTCCAGCAACAGTTGAATTTGCATACCCAGTTTTGGGATGAACAAGAGAAATATCAAAACGACCACTGCCGTCAAAGCAATAAAGACAATAACAACAGAGGCTACCCGGGACAGGCCCGCCGCCTCAAGCCTGTCCGCAACAGGGTCAGAGAGGTAAGCGAGCAAGGCGCCAACAAGAAATGGGGATAAGATAGGCGCAAGCAGATAAACCAGCCCAGCCAAAACTAACGTCAGGATAAGAAAAAACCAACGCTGAGATTGAGTCATAATAACCCCCTTCAACTTAATTCTGCCAACGGTAATGCAGTACCGCCCGTCCCGCCGGGTCCACTATACGATCGATCAAATGCAAGCGCGGCTCCACTGCTATGGTTTGTTGAAGCTGGGCTTCAGTCCCATCAAGCACGATACGCATAATAACATCATCCTCACTGACACGCTCAGGACTGGCCATCCTGACGGCCGATAAACCTTTCAGAAACTCACTCAGTTGAATGAAGTCAGACAGACTACTGACATTACTGAAGTGAACTTTAACCCCCTCCTGGAAGTCACTCAGCTTATGGCTGACGACTGGCTTAAAGAGTGAATCTGCCACAGTATCGATCATTTCCTGCAGAACCTGATTCTCTGTGCCCAAACCCGAAAGCCTTTTACTACTCTGACCGGAGCTGAAGCTCCATTCGAGCCTGACCTGACCGGAGTCCTGGTAGTTTAATCGGGCAGCCACCACTGCATCCGGCCGATAGCGCTCAGATGCAGCAGCAATCGGTTCAGCAAATAGCCCCCAGATATCAGCAACCGGTAATGCTGCCTGATCAGTTAAATCAAAAATAGGAAACTGCGCAGGAATACCACGCACTCTGGCTGCAGCGAGCAACGCTTTGACTGCTGATGCCTCAGCAGCCATATAATCCTGTACCTGGTTCTGGTCACTCACTAACCAGAATAATACGGTCGGGCGCTGAACACCCAAGGGTTTCACACCTGTTTGCGCAATCAACGCATCCACCTGATTTTGGTTAAAGCTTAACTGCAACACAGGCCCTTCCGGTAAGAAGCTAAATTGTTGCAAATAGATACCGGAACTCTTTAACTGTCCCTGGATAGCCGGGTTTGAGGCTATTGAACTGTTTCCGGAGACCCTGACCAAAACCTGCTGCAACCCGGACCTGACCTGTTCGGATGTCGGCTTTTCCGTAATTTTTGCAACGCTGATATCTGCCTGATACAGGTTGGTAATTGTTCCTGCCATAACCGGCTGCGCCAGCAGAACCCAAACGGTCACCAATGTAAACCTGACAAAACTCATCCTATTACCCATGCTTACCGAAATTTCAAAACGCTACTCTAACATCCCGTATAAATATTTCATATTCATGGCCAAGATGAGTGTATTCAACGTTCAGAAGCGTTAGAATACCCTCATTATTTTTCCTTCTTTCCTTGCACATGAAAGGTTAACTGTTCCATGTCTAATGGCTCTGAAAACAACTCTCTGAGTTACAAAGATGCCGGTGTTGATATTGATGCCGGTAATGCTCTGGTCGATCGTATAAAAGGTGTAGCAAAAAGCACTTCCCGCCCTGAAGTGATGGGTGGTTTGGGTGGTTTTGGCGCACTTTGCCGTATTCCTGAAGGCTACCGTAAACCGGTGCTGGTTTCCGGTACTGACGGGGTCGGCACTAAGTTACGCTTGGCAATGGACTTGGGAAAACACGACACTATTGGCATCGACCTGGTTGCAATGTGCGTTAACGATCTGGTTGTAGCAGGCGCCGAGCCTCTACTCTTTCTCGACTACTACGCAACCGGAAAGCTGAACATTGATACGGCTGCGGACGTAGTGACCGGTATTGGCAAAGGCTGCGAATTGGCAGGTGCCGCTCTGGTTGGCGGTGAAACTGCAGAAATGCCAGGCATGTACGAAGGTGAAGATTATGATTTAGCCGGTTTTTGCACCGGTGTTGTTGAAGAAGATGAAATCATCGATGGCAGCAACGTCAAGGTTGGTGACACCCTGATTGGCCTTGCATCATCAGGCCCTCACTCTAACGGCTACTCCCTAATTCGTAAGATCATCGAAGTGAGTGGTGCAGAGTTGGATCAGGACATGGATGGTCAGCCATTAGCCGATGCCCTGATGGCCCCGACCCGCATTTACGTTAAATCCCTGCTTAAACTCATCAAAGAATCCCAGGTGAATGCCCTGTCGCATATTACAGGCGGCGGTTTGCTGGAAAACATCCCACGAGTACTGCCAAACAGCGCCAAAGCGGTTATTGACACCCAATCCTGGAAAATGCCTGCAGTCTTCAACTGGCTGCAGCAGCAAGGTAATGTTGCAGCAGCAGAAATGTACCGCACATTTAACTGCGGTGTAGGCATGGTCATCGCAGTACCGCACGAGAAGCAGGAAGAAGCCCTCCAGTTGCTGGCTGATGCCGGTGAAGATGCCTGGGTGATCGGCTCTATCGCTGCAGCGGATGGCACAGAACAGGTTGAGCTGACAGGTCAGGGAGCGTAACTGACTCCATGCGTAAAAGAATCGTTGTCCTGATTTCAGGGAGTGGTTCCAACCTTCAGGCAATAATGGATGCAATTGAGGTAGGCCAGATCAATGGCCGCATCGAGGCTGTTTTAAGCAATAAGGCAGACGCTTATGGCTTGGAACGTGCCCGCCGGGCTGATATTCCCACCCTGTTTTTGAGCCATACCGAATTTGACAAGCGAGAAAGCTTCGATCAAGCAATGATTGAGCTAATTGATCAGTACCAACCTGATTTGATCGTTTTAGCCGGCTTTATGCGTATTCTAAGTGCTGAATTTGTCCGCCATTACCAGGGTAAAATGTTCAACATTCACCCATCATTGCTGCCTAAATACAAAGGTCTGAACACACATCAACGGGCTATTGATGCCGGAGATGCAGAACACGGTTGCACCGTACACTTCGTCACTGAAGAACTCGACGGCGGGCCGCTTGCTGTTCAGGGCAAAGTCAGCATTGATTCGCAAGACAGTGCAGAAAGCCTGCAACAAAAGGTTCACGAGGTAGAGCATCTGATCTACCCTCGTGCTATCGAGTGGTTCTGCGCCAACCGACTAAAATGGACTCTGGACGGCGTATATCTTGATGGCAAACCACTACCTCCTCAGGGCTACCTGATGAACTAAACGGAGAATGCTCATGCCCCGATTTATCAATAAAATGCTGCGGTTATCGCTTCTCCCGGCACTTATCTGGGCATTTCTATCCCCCCTCCCGGCGCAAGCTCAGGAAAGCTACCAGCTAAAACCATTCCAGGCGAGCTACGAAATTAACTGGGATGGCAGCATATCCCTTAGTGGCAAAACCGTTCGGGAGCTATCACAGCAGCCTGATAATAGTTGGCTATTCGAATCCAAAGCGAGCGCCCTGCTTGCCAGCATTACAGAATCCAGCGCCTTCAACTGGCGAAGCAACCGACCCGAACCTGCAAAATACATTTTTAAGCGCAGTGTGCTAGGCAAAAAACGGCACGTTGAGGTTCAATTTGACTGGACCGAACATAAAGTCACAAATAAAGTCGAAAGTCAGCCCTGGAGCATGAATATAACGGAAGGCGTACAAGATAAAATAAGCTACCAGCTCCTGCTACAAAAAGAACTTGCCGAAGGAAAAAAACAATTCACCTATTCAGTTGCTGATGGTGGCAAATTAAAGCAATACCGTTTTGCAGTAGATGGCACCGAACGCATCGATGCGCCCATAGGCAGTTACGACAGTATCCGGGTAAAAAGGATACGCAAAGAAGGCAGTCAACGGCAAACCTATATCTGGTTCGCACCGGAACTGGATTTCCAGATCATCAAACTGCAACAAATCGAAAAACAGGACAAAGCCTACACTCTGCTCTTGAAGAAACTACTACTTTAAGCTTCCTACATTGGCCCTTAACTTGTAGAGAGGCCACCCCATGACCGATAGGTTTGGCGCCTTTGCCAAAGCGTAATCGCTCAGAGGACTGAGCTCCAACATTGGCACTTACCCTGTAGCGGGGCCACCCCGTGGCCGATAGGTTTGCCACCTTTACCAAAGCCTAATCGCTCAGGGGGCTGAACTCCAACATTAGCACTCACCCTGTAGCGAGGCCAGCCCTCTGGCCGATAGGTTTGCCACCTTTGCCAAGGCCTAATCGCTCAGGGGGCTGAACTCCAATATTAGCACTCACCCTGTAGCGAGGCCAGCCCTCTGGCCGATAGGTTTGCCACCTTTACCAAAGCCTAATCGCTTAGGGGGCTGAACTCCAACATTAGCACTCACCCTGTAGCGAGGCCAGCCCTCTGGCCGATAGGTTTTGACGTATTTGCAACAGCTAAATCGCTCAAGGAGCTGACTTTCAACATTGGCACTTACCCTGTAGCGAGGCCACCCCTCTGGCCGATAGGTTTGCCACCTTTGCCAAGGCCTAATCGCTCAGGGGGCTGAGCTCCAACATTGGCACCTACCCTGTAGCGAGGCCAGCCCTCTGGCCGATAAACTTGGCATCTTTACAAAGATCCAATCGCCAAAAGAGCTCGGTGTTAACGATTAAATCGGGTGTAAGACTCCAATTCACGCGCGACGGGCACGTTCCAGGTTTGCAGCAACTTACGGGCATTTTTGAACTTTTTTTCGGCATCCGCTTTAAGATGCCCCATAGAACCGGAGAGGTTAACTCTGTTTCTGAGCATTTGATATTTAAACAGAGGAATCAGTTTTCTATCAATAAATGTGTTACAGACTTTTTCTTGTTGTGCCTCGGCATCTTTGTCATGGGTTTGGAACAGTTTGCTTTCAAGTGACATTAACTTTTGAACATCCTGACACAGCTCTAACTGTTCCTGAGTTGCCATAGCCGTCAGTACATAAGGCCCGGATAGTTGCTGAAATGCAGCAATTGAAGTTGCAATTTTTCGTTTTGAGCGCTTCACAGCGTCATCCAGGACTGCTTTCCGGTAAGCCTGAAGCTCACGTTTAATCTCGTCCAACTCCTTCGTCAGTGCCTTAGTCTGTTTGTCTAACTCAAAATTCTTTTGGCGAAACTGTCTCAGCTCCGTAGAGGAGCCCATGGCTTTATACTGTGCGAGTTCAGAATACATTTTAAAGCCGAAAAAGCCTGCACCAGCCACTAGAACAAGAGCTGCCACAGCCCCGATTATTATCATTTTATTCATAAGCACACCAACATTTACCGATTCAGCCTTGAGCAATGGAAGTTCAAGCAAGGCGTTTGCTACAGGTACAAAAAAGGCAGCTAACGCTGCCTTTTTGATTTTCAAAAGCTGTACCCGCTATTACCAGCCGGTTACTTCTTTCAATGCACCACCGATTTGAGCCAAAGAACGTACAGTCTTAACGCCTGCATCTTCCAAAGCTGCAAATTTCTCGTCAGCAGTACCTTTACCACCAGAGATGATTGCGCCAGCGTGACCCATACGCTTACCCGCAGGTGCTGTGACACCGGCAATGTAAGAAACAACAGGCTTGGTTACGTTAGCTTTGATGTATTCAGCAGCTTCTTCTTCAGCAGAACCACCAATTTCACCAATCATAACGATCGCTTCAGTCTGTGGGTCGTTCTGGAACATTTCCAGAATGTCGATGAAGTTAGAGCCTGGAATCGGATCACCACCGATACCTACACAAGTAGATTGACCGAAGCCCGCATCTGTTGTCTGCTTAACCGCTTCATACGTCAGAGTACCAGAGCGAGAAACGATGCCTACTTTACCTGGCAGGTGGATATGTCCTGGCATGATACCGATCTTACATTCACCCGGCGTGATAACACCTGGGCAGTTTGGACCGATCAGGCGTACGCCCAATTCATCACACTTAACTTTACATTCCAGCATATCCATTACCGGGATGTGCTCAGTAATACAAACGATCAGCTTAATACCGGCGTTCGCAGCTTCCAGAATGGAGTCTTTACAGAAAGGTGCAGGAACATAGATAACAGATGCATCAGCGCCTGTTTCGGCAACCGCGTCTGCAACCGTGTTGAATACTGGCAGACCCAGGTGAGTCGTACCACCTTTACCCGGTGTTACACCACCTACCATCTGTGTGCCATATGCAATAGCTTGCTCAGAGTGGAAGGTACCCTGACCACCAGTGAAACCCTGACAGATTACTTTGGTGTCTTTATTAATCAAAACGGACATTATTTACCCTCCGCTGCTTTAACTGCCTGTTCAGCAGCATCAGTCAGGCTTGTCGCCGCAATGATGTCCAGACCAGACTCAGACAGAAGCTGGGAACCCAGATCTGCATTGTTACCTTCCAGACGTACAACAACAGGTACGTCTACACCTACTTCTTTAACTGCACCGATGATACCTTCAGCAATCAGATCGCAACGTACGATACCACCAAAGATATTAACCAGCACGGCTTTAACTTTGTCATCTTCAAGGATGATTTTAAACGCTTCAGTCACACGCTCTTTAGTCGCGCCGCCACCAACGTCCAGGAAGTTTGCCGGGAAACCACCGTGCAGGGAAACGATATCCATCGTACCCATTGCCAGGCCTGCACCGTTAACCATGCAACCGATGCTGCCATCCAGAGCAACGTAGTTTAGATCCCATTCAGCAGCACGCGCTTCACGCTCATCTTCCTGAGATGGATCTTCCATTGCCTGAAGGTCTTTATGACGGTACACCGCATTGCCATCAATCGCCACTTTGGCATCCAAGCAGTGCAGATTACCTTCTTCGGTGATAACCAGAGGGTTAATTTCCAGAAGCGCCAGGTCTTTTTCCTGGAACATCTTTGCCAGACCCATGAAGATCTTAACGAACTGTTTGATCTGATCACCTTCCAGACCTAGCTTGAACGCCAGTTCACGGCCTTGGTATGGCTGTGCACCTGTCAGAGGATCAACAGTAGCTTTCAGAATTTTTTCTGGCGTTTCTTCTGCCACTTTCTCGATTTCCACACCACCTTCGGTAGATGCCATGAAAACGATACGGCGAGAAGAACGGTCGACAACCGCACCCAGATACAGCTCATTTGCAATATCTGTGCAGTCTTCAACCAGAATTTTAGAAACAGGCTGACCGTTAGCGTCAGTCTGGTAAGTAACAAGGTTCTTACCCAGCCAGCTGGCTGCGAACTCTTGTGCTTCAGCAGGAGAATCAACCAGCTTTACACCGCCAGCCTTACCACGGCCACCTGCGTGCACCTGAGTCTTAACAACCCACTTGTTACCACCAATTTTTTCAGCAGCTTCAGCCGCTGCTTCCGGAGTATCTACAGCGTATCCTTTGGATACCGGCAGACCATATTCGGCAAACAGCTGTTTACCCTGGTACTCGTGAAGATTCATGCTTTAATCCGTTGTGTTGTCACTATGATTTATCCGTATCGGGGATATGATTCACCCCGTTACAGCCCTGTTGGGTTCAACAACAAGTTGTACTAAAACGGTCAGCTACCCGAGGGTAGCCAGCCGCATACTTTTAAAAAGCGCAGTTACTTACGCTTTTTACGATTCGCCATGTGAATGGCGTGACCATCAACTGCCAAAGCTGCTTCGTGAATTGCTTCGCTCACTGTTGGGTGAGCAAATACAGTCATCTGCAGATCTTCTGCACTGGAGCAGAATTCCATAGCAATTGCCGCCTGACCAATCAATTCGGACGCGATACCACTAACGATATGAACACCCAATACGCGATCAGTTTCTTCGCAGGCAATCAGTTTAACGAAACCATCAGTATCGTTTGCAGCCATTGCTCGGCCATTAGCAGAGAACGGGAACTTACCTACCTTGATTTTCGCGCCTTCGGCTTTCAGTTCCTGCTCAGTTTTACCTACCCAAGCAAGTTCTGGGTGGGTATATATGATACTTGGAATCACATCGTAGTTCATCTGTGCATGATGGCCTGCAATGATATCCGCTACCATGATGCCTTCTTCCGATGCTTTATGTGCAAGCATTGGGCCTCGTACAGAGTCTCCAATCGCATATACGCCTGGAACACCTGTTTGGCACTGTTCATCAACGAAGATAAAACCGCGCTCATCCAGATTTACACCGGAATCATCAGCCAAAAGACCCTGAGTCTGAGGCTTACGACCAACGGCCACAATCAGTTTATCAACTACGATTTCCTGATCGCCGTTTGCATCAGTGTATTTAACTTTGACTTCTTTACCGTTAACGATTTCAGTACCCGTGCAACGCGCGCCTACCTTGATATCCAGGCCCTGCTTCTTGAACAGTTTGGCCGCTTCTTTAGCCACATCTTTATCAGCAGCAGCAAGAAACTCATCCATCGCCTCAAGGACAGTCACTTCTGTGCCCAGGCGTGCCCAAACCGAGCCCATTTCCAGGCCGATAACGCCAGCACCAATAACACCCAAACGCTTAGGCGTTTCATCGATATTCAGTGCACCTTCGTTATCCAGAATCAAACCGTCAGTCAGCGGTGCTGGCGGGATTTCTACAGGTACAGAGCCTGACGCCAGAATAACGTTTTCAGCCTCATAAGTGGCAGAAGACCCATCCGCTGCTGTGACTTCAACTTTTTTGCCACCATGCAATTTACCCATGCCTTGCAGCAGCGTGACACCGTTCGCTTTAAACAGACCGGCAACACCCATAGTCAGGTTGCCAACGATTTTGTCTTTACGCGCAACCATCGCTGCAACATCCATAGTCACATCGCCAGATACCTGAATGCCATGCACATCTGCATGTTGAGCATTATGGAACTGGTGTGTAGATTCCAACAGTGCTTTGGATGGGATACAACCCACATTCAAACACGTGCCACCTAGCACCGCAGCGCCCTTATCATCTACCCATTTCTCAACGCATGCAGTTTTCAAACCCAGTTGAGCTGCACGAATGGCAGCAACATACCCACCTGGGCCTGCACCGATGACAATAACGTCAAATTTATCAGACATGTTTTATCCTATCTTCACTCTATTCTCGTTGAGGGCCGACTTACACTTCCAAAAGAATACGTGCTGGATCTTCCAGAAGGTCTTTAATTGTCACCAGGAATTGTACCGCTTCCTTGCCATCAATCATACGGTGATCGTACGACAGAGCCAGGTACATCATTGGCAAAATTTGAACCTCGCCATTGACGGCCATTGGACGTTCCTGAATTTTGTGCATACCCAAAATAGCGGTTTGAGGCGGGTTCAGGATTGGCGTAGACATCAGAGAGCCGAATACACCACCGTTAGTGATAGTAAAGGTACCGCCTTGCATATCAGCCATACCCAATTTGCCATCACGACCCCGCTTACCAAAGTCGGCAATAGTCGCCTCAACATCAGCCAGGCTCATTGCGTCCGTATCACGCAAAACCGGCACCATCAGGCCACGATCAGTCGATACCGCTACGCCGATATCCTGATAACCATGATACACCATATCATTACCATCGATAGATGCGTTAACTGCCGGGAATTTTTTCAATGCTTCCGTCGCCGCTTTAACAAAGAATGACATGAAGCCCAAACGCGTGCCGTTGTGAGTTTTCTCAAACAGGTCCTTGTACTGCTTACGCAGTTCCATCACCGGTTTCATATTCACTTCATTATATGTTGTCAGCATTGCTGCATTCTGTTGCGCTTCAACAAGACGCTTGGCAATGGTCGCACGCAGACGAGTCATAGGGACGCGTTTTTCGACACGCTCGCCCGCTGGAACATTCACAGGTGCAGCCGCTGCTGCAGGGGCAGTCGGTGCTGGAGCCGCCGCAGGTGCCTGAGCTGGCGCACCATTTTTAATAAAGTTCTGCACGTCTTCTTTGGTGATACCACCATTTTTACCGGTACCCGGAATCAGAGACGCATCCAAACCTTTCTCTTCAATCAGTTTGCGTGCAGCCGGGCCAATCTTCTCGGCCTCACCTGCCGCTGCCGGTGCTTCTTCAGCCGCAGCGGGTGCAGCAGCAGAACCTGCAGCGCCTGCTTCAAATTTGGCGATCACTTCATCACTCAGGACAGTATCACCTTCACCTTTTAACACCTCAGCAATCACACCATCTTCAGGTGCTACAACTTCCAGTACTACTTTGTCAGTTTCGATATCAACAATCAGTTCGTCGGCTGAACACGCTTCACCGGGTTGTTTGTGCCAAGTTGCAATTGTGCCGTCTGCTACAGATTCAGGGAACGTCGGCGCTTTGATTTCGATGGACATATCTTTTCCTTTATCGTTATCACCGTCAGGCGATTAAAAAATTATTTTCTGGTTAATCGCCTGATCAACCGTTGATTGCTTCATTAACGAGTTTTTCCTGCTGCTCTGCGTGTACAGAAAGGTAACCGACCGCTGGAGCTGCAGAAGCTGGACGGGCAACCCCTTCCAGATTCAGCTTGCTGTCATGCGCATGTAAAACACGACGCATATGGTGTTGCATTGAGTACCATGCGCCCTGATTCATTGGCTCTTCCTGACACCAAACAACAGATTCCAGATTAGAGTACTCTGCGACCGCATCAGCCAACTGCTGTTCAGGGAATGGGTACAACTGCTCAATTCGAATAATAGCTACATCGTCCCTTTCCAGCTCGGCACGACGGTTATACAAGTCATAATAAACCTTACCGCCGCACAGAACCAGGCGTTTAACTTTCTTAGACTCCAGCTGATCAACTTCACTGATTACCGGCTGGAATGAACCTTCTGCCAGATCTTCCAGCGTCGAAACGGCCTGTTTATGACGCAGCAAGCTCTTCGGCGACATAACCACCAAAGGCTTACGCAGTGGACGAACAACCTGGCGACGCAGCAAGTGGAAAATCTGTGCCGGGGTCGTAGGTGTACAAACCTGAATATTATGTTCTGCACATAACTGCAGGTAACGCTCCAGACGCGCAGAAGAGTGCTCTGGGCCCTGGCCTTCGAAGCCATGTGGAAGCAGCATGGTCAATCCACACAGGCGCTGCCATTTATGCTCACCTGAGGTAATAAACTGATCGATTACAACCTGGGCACCATTCGCGAAGTCACCAAATTGCGCTTCCCAGATCACCAATGCATTAGGCATGGTCGTCGAGTAGCCGTACTCAAATGCAAGAACCGCTTCCTCTGACAAGAAGGAGTCATGTAACGTCAGGCGTGGCTGTTCCTCTGACAGACTATCCAGCGGCACATAGGTTTCCGCTGTTTTCTGATCATGAAGTACTGCATGACGATGCGAGAAGGTACCCCGACCAACATCCTGGCCTGTGAGGCGCACCGGGTGACCTTGTGCCAGTATAGAGGCGTAAGCCAGGGTTTCAGCCATACCCCAGTTCAACTCCATAGCACCGCGCGCCATACGTTTGCGGTCATCAATAATCTTCTGAACCTGGCGCTGGACAGCAAAGCCTTCCGGCACATTGCAAATCTTATCGCCCAGTTCTTGCAGCAGTTTTAAATCTACTTTGGTTTCCGGGCAATCAAACGACCAGGCATGACCTAAATAAGGCTTCCAGTCTACAAACAGCTCTGCATTTGGCTTGTGAACCAGAGCTTTCACCACATGCTCACCGTTTTCCAGCAACTTGCGGTATTCCTTTTCCATCCCTTTGCTTTCTTCAGCGGTGATGACACCTTCTGCAACCAGCTTCTGCGCATAGAGATCACGTGTTGTCTTCTGCTTCTTAATCTGCGCGTACATCAGTGGTTGCGTACCTGAGGGCTCATCCGCCTCATTGTGACCACGACGACGATAACAGAACAAGTCAATGACAACGTCTTTCTTGAATTCGTTACGGTAATCAACCGCCAACTGGGTCACAAAACGTACCGCTTCAGGGTCGTCACCGTTAACGTGGAAGATAGGCGCCTGAATCATCTTCGCTACATCGGTAGAGTATTCAGTCGAACGGGAGTCTTCCTGTTTGGATGTGGTAAAGCCAACCTGGTTGTTAATTACGATATGAATCGTACCGCCGGTTTTGTAGGCACGAGTCTGGGACATTTGGAATGTTTCCATAACCACACCCTGACCGCAGAAAGCCTGATCACCATGGATGTTAACCGGAACAACCGTATCACCCGCCGGATCTTCACGACGATCCTGACGAGCACGCACAGAGCCTTCAACGACAGGCGCGGCAATCTCAAGATGGGATGGATTAAACGCCATCGCAATGTGCACTTCACCACCTGGCGTTTCAACGTTTGAAGAGAAGCCTTGGTGATACTTAACATCACCTGATGTATCGACCAACTTCTTGCCTTCAAACTCATCAAATAAATCAGATGGGTTTTTACCAAAGATATTAACCAGTGTATTCAGGCGACCACGGTGGGCCATACCGATGACAACCTCTTTGGCACCTTGCTTACCCGCACGTTGAATCAAGGTGTTAAGAGAAACAATCATGGACTCGCCACCTTCCAGGCCAAAACGTTTAGCACCGGCATAGCGTGAACCCAAATATTTCTCCAGACCTTCAGCGGCAGTAAGGCGCTCAAGAATCATTTTTTTCTTCTCAAGCGGTGCTTCCGGATGAGAGCGTACTGGCTCAAGGCGTGACTGAATCCAGCGTTTTTCCTGAGTATCTACAATGTGCATGTACTCAGCGCCGACTGTTGAACAGTAAGTCTTCTTAAGATCTGCGAGAATATCCCGCAGTGGCGCTTCTTCGGGCCCAAAGAACAGAGAACCCAACTGGAATGTAGTATCGTAATCAGCCTCAGAAAGCTCATGGAAGCGCAGATCAAGATCGGGGATTTGTTCACGTTTCATTAAGCCCAATGGATCGATCTGAGCAACCTGATGACCACGTACACGATACGCATTGATCATACGTAATACACGAACCTGCTTTTTCTCATGCTCAGAACTGACTGAGCTAACAGCAGCAGGCGCAGCACGCTTCTGATTTTTGGAAAGATAGAGAAAATGTTCTCGGATAGTGGAGTGTGGGACATCCTGCGTGAGGTTTTCACCAACCTTTGGCAGTCGGTCGAATTCTTCGCGCCACTCCTGAGGAATCGCATTCGGATCCATCAGGTATGTTTCGTACAGCTCTTCAACGTATGAAAGGTTGCCACCGTAAAGGTGCGCATTCTTCCACATGAGATCCATGATGCTTTCTTGCATTCTTGACCACCCTGGCTCTGGGGGCTCGTTTGAGTCCATCGGGATCAGCCGTTGGAGTCGCCCCTCTTTGCATTACCTTCGAAAACCGATCAAACAGCCTCAACTGTCTCGGTAGGCCATATATTAAAGCTTTTAGGCCAAAGCTTTAATCATTCTTTATGCGAATAACGTAATTTTTTTTACAAATTCTTCATTTCTCTGACAAACAAAAAAAAACGGTGCCATTCGGCACCGCTTTTTTGTTTCTTCAGGTCGCTTGGGACAGCAGCATGTTGCGAATTTTGCCGATTGCCTTAGTTGGGTTAAGGCCTTTCGGACACACATTCACACAGTTCATGATGCCGTGGCAACGGAAGACGCTAAACGGGTCATCCAAATTCGCCAAACGCTCATTCGTTGCCGTATCACGACTATCCGCCAGGAAGCGGTAAGCCTGCAACAGGCCTGATGGTCCAATAAACTTATCCGGATTCCACCAGAAGGACGGACAAGAAGTAGAGCAGCATGCACAAAGAATACACTCATACAAACCATCCAACTCCGCACGATCCTCCGGAGACTGCAAACGTTCGATTGCAGGCGGCGGTGTGTCATTGATAAGAAACGGTTGAATTTTCTTATACGCCTTGTAGAACTGGGTCATATCAACGACCAGATCACGAATAACCGGCAGACCCGGCAGCGGACGCAGAACCAACTTATCGTTTTTAACAACAGCAGACAGCGGCGTGATACATGCCAGACCGTTCAGGCCGTTCATGTTCATACCATCCGAACCACATACACCTTCACGACAAGAACGACGATACGCCAGAGACGGATCTTTATCCTTGAGAAGCTGAAGCAGATCCAGCACCATGATGTCCTTACCCCCAGGAATATCAATATGGATATCCTGCATGTAAGGAACATCGTCAGTTTCAGGATTGTAGCGATACACACTAACCAACATGATTGAAGCTCCTTAGTAAGTACGAACTTTAGGTGGGAATGGCTCCATTGTCTTAGGCGCAAAGTTTACTGCACGCTTACCAATGGTTTTATCATTCGGGAAGAAGATGGAGTGGCATAGCCAGTTCTCATCATCACGCTCTGTGAAATCATTACGCGCATGTGCACCGCGAGATTCTTTCCGCACCTCTGCTGCAATCGCTGTCGCTTCAGCTACTTCCATTAGGTTTTCAAGCTCAAGCGCCTCAATACGTGCAGTATTGAATGCCTGACTCTTATCTTCAAGATGCAGGTTTTCAACCTTCGCACGAATACCTTTCAGCAGTTCTAGGCCTGTCTGCATGCTTTCACCGTCACGGAATACACCGAAATACAGCTGCATTGTGCTCTGCAGTTCCTTACGAACTTCAGCAACACTTTCACCACCGGTAGAGTTATTCAACCGGTTCAGACGCGTCATCGCAGCATCGATATTGGCTTCAGTAGCATCTTTAACTTCATAACCTTCGCGCATTTGCTGTTCGATCTGCATACCTGCAGCACGACCAAATACAACCAGGTCAAGCAGTGAGTTACCACCAAGACGGTTCGCACCATGTACAGATACGCATGCAACCTCACCACACGCATACAGACCATCAACGATATGATCGTTGCCATCTTTATCTGGAGCAATCGCCTGACCACCGATATTTGTCGCCACACCACCCATCATATAGTGACAGGTTGGAACAACAGGAATTGGTTTAACCACCGGGTCAGTCGCAGCAAAGGTTTTCGATAGTTCACAAATACCTGGCAAGCGAGAGTGTAGAACCTCTTCACCCAGATGATCCATCTTCAGGTAAACGTGATCACCCTCTTCACCACAACCACGGCCTTCCAGAATTTCCATAATCATAGAACGTGCCACAACGTCACGACCAGCAAGGTCTTTTGCGTTTGGCGCATAACGCTCCATGAAACGTTCGCCGTCCTTGTTGATCAGGTATCCACCTTCCCCACGGCAACCTTCGGTCACCAAGACACCCGCACCCGCAATGCCGGTTGGGTGGAACTGCCACATCTCCATATCCTGTGCCGGAACACCCGCACGCAGAGACATGCCCATACCATCACCGGTATTGATCAGCGCATTTGTAGTCGAAGAGTAGATACGGCCAGAACCACCCGTTGCAAGAACAGTCGCCTTGGCCTTAATGTATACAGTCTCACCTGTTTCAATGCAGATAGCGATACAACCAACAATTGCACCATCATCATTTTTAACCAGATCCACCGCATACCATTCATTCAGAAAGGTCGTACCCGCTTTCATATTACCCTGATACAGAGCATGAAGCAGTGCATGACCTGTACGGTCTGCCGCAGCACAAGTACGTGCAGCCTGCCCACCTTCACCAAAATTTTTAGACTGACCACCAAATGGACGCTGGTAGATACGGCCAGTTTCAGTACGGGAGAACGGCAAACCCATATGGTCCAGTTCAAAGACTGCCTGAGGGCCTACAGAACACATATATTCGATAGCGTCCTGATCCCCAATATAATCGGAACCTTTAACGGTATCATACATATGCCAACGCCAATCATCATTTGGATCAGCACTCGCAATAGCACACGTAATACCACCCTGTGCAGACACAGTGTGAGAACGCGTTGGAAATACTTTTGTCACACAAGCGGTATTCAAACCACTCTGCGCTAGCTGAAGTGCAGCACGCATGCCCGCACCGCCGCCACCGACAACAATTGCGTCAAAAGTCATCGTACGTAGTTTAGACATCTTTTAAATCCCCCACAGAATCTGAATGCCCCATACAACGTAAATAAACGTCAGGAGACCACATACAGACTGAAACACGAAACGGAAGCCAGTCGGCTTGATGTAATCTGTCGAGACAGACCACATACCAATCCATACGTGTGCAGCAAAGGACAACAGTGCCAGCAGAGTAAAGATACGCATTGCCATACATTCAAAAAGGCCAGACCAAGCTTCATAAGTCAGCTCGGCACCGAATGCCAGATACCCCACCATAAAGACTGTATAAGCAGCCAAAACAGCGGCGGTTATGCGCTGCATCATCCAGTCATACAAGCCACTACGGCCAAAACTAGTAATACTGGTTACCATATCCATACTCCCGTAATCAGGACTGATACAACAGCAAGTGCCAAAGTCACTTTTGCTGCCATTTGACCACTTTCAAGTTCTTCACAGTAGCCAAAATCCATTACCAGGTGTTTGATGCCCGCGAAGAAATGATACAGCAATGCTGATACAGATCCCCACGCTATAAGCTTCGCGAAGAAGCCATTTTCAAACATATCTACAGCTTCATTGAAGCCAGCTTCTGATTCCAAAGACAAACCCAGTGCATACATTGCAAGCACAGCACCAAAGAAGAGTGCCACACCTGTCACACGATGCAGGATGGATGTAATCGCCGGAAGCGGCTGCTTGATAGTTCGAAGATCTAAGTTTACAGGTCTTTTCTTATTCACGGCTCTTGTTCACACTTTTGCGGCCCCTTTGCAGGGCTCGGTTGCTCGGAAGTGTCTGAAGATAAGTACCTCGCTCCTCAAGTATGCCTCTTCTATATCTTTTAAAGAAATTATTAAAAAACACAAAAGAGCCAAACCTCGGGACGCGATTATAAGCATTAAACCTTGACAATACAACGCAAACACAGCGCTGCTCTCCTTTTGTCTGCGGTTTACTTGCGTTACGTCAAGTCCTGTATAATCAACAACTAGGAATCTCTGTCGCTTAAAGATTCTGGCGATAGCCTATAGGATTATGCTGCGACGCAATAGCTAGCCCATTTGGTCGGATTGACAAACGCAGCACAATCTCTATATTGGTTGAGTCCAATCTATCGGGCCAAGACGCTTAGATCTGACTATTAAAAAAGATATAATCTGAAGAATAGTCGCAATAGAACTAAAACATAAATGATAGGAGCCTTTGAATGGCTGATAAGAAAGCACGTTTAACAGTCGACGGTATGGATGAAACAATTGAGCTGCCAGTCTATACCGGCACTCTGGGTCCAGACGTTATTGATGTGCGCCCCCTGACTGGTAAAGGCCTGTTCACCTATGATCCAGGTTTCGTGTCCACCGCAGCATGTGATTCCAGTATTACATTTATTGATGGTGACAAAGGCGTTCTTCTGCACGGTGGCTACCCAATCGACGAATTAGCCGAAAGATCAGATTATATGGAAGTGTGCTACCTGCTGCTAAACGGCGAACTTCCTACGGCTGAGCAAAAAACACTATTCGTTGAAACCATTAAAAACCACACGATGGTTCACGAACAGCTAAGCCACTTTTATAATGGTTTTCGTCGTGACGCTCACCCAATGGCAATTATGTGCGGTGTTGTCGGCGCTTTATCCTCTTTCTACCATGACTCTCTGGATATCAACAATGAGCACCACCGTGAAGTGTGTGCTTATCGTTTGCTCGCAAAAATGCCAACGATCGCTGCAATGTGTTTCAAATACTCTTGCGGCCAGCCGTTTATGTATCCACGTAACGACTTGAGCTACGCAGGAAACTTCTTGCAGATGATGTTTGGCACACCCTGTGAAGAGTATCAAGTCAACCCTGTACTTGAACGCGCAATGGATCGTATTTTCGTGCTGCATGCAGATCACGAGCAAAACGCCTCTACTTCTACGGTACGTCTGGCAGGTTCTTCCGGCGCCAACCCATTTGCCTGTATCGCTTCGGGTATTGCCGCACTGTGGGGCCCGGCACATGGCGGTGCCAATGAAGCTGTACTGACTATGCTAAATGAGATTGGTGACGAATCTCGCATTGATGAATTTGTTGCCAAAGCGAAAGATCCTAACGATCCGTTCCGCCTCATGGGCTTTGGTCACCGCGTATACCGCAACTTCGACCCACGTGCACGCGTTATGAAGAAGTCCTGCGATGAAGTACTGGAAGAGCTGGGTCTGGAAGATGATCCGCTGCTAAGAATCGCCAAGCGTCTGGAGCAGATCGCAATCGAAGACGAGTACTTTGCAGCGCGTAAACTGTACCCGAATGTAGACTTCTACTCCGGAATCATCCTGAAGGCAATCGGTATCCCAACTAACATGTTTACCGTAATCTTTGCGCTGTCCCGTACGATTGGCTGGATTTCCCACTGGAGTGAATTCCACAGTGGCCCGAACAAAATTGGCCGTCCACGCCAGCTTTACACCGGTCCAACTCAGCGCAAATACCCTGATTAATCGAGTATCGATTAAATCAACCAATACGCAATGCTGTTGACTTGATAAAAAACAGCAGGGTTAGTTAAAATCCAGCACCCTATTACAGGCTGCTGGATTTTTTAATAGCGGTTCACAATAAGCTGCCTTGAATATGACAGGCAGTAACAATAGCGACAATCTACACAGGAATTATATTTGTGAGTAAAGAAGTTGTAGTTTTAAGTGCTGTACGTTCAGCCATTGGTGCATTTGGCGGTAGCCTAAGCAACATGGAGCCTACAGAATTGGCTGGACAGGTAATGAAAGAAGCGGTCAACCGCTCTGGTGTTGACCCACAGAAAATTAATTATGTCACGGTAGGTAACTGTATTCCTACAGAATCCCGTTACGGCTACGTTGCCCGCGTTGCATCCATTCAGGCTGGCCTGCCGATGGAATCTGTAGCAATGTCTGTTAACCGCCTATGCAGTTCAGGCCTGCAAGGCATTGTCACGACTGCACAGCAGATCATGCTGGGCGACTGTGATTATGGTATTGGTGGTGGCGTAGAAGTTATGTCCCGCAGTGTTTACATGTCAACGGCAATGCGCTCTGGTGCTCGTATGGGCGAAACACCCATGATCGACGCCATGGTATCCATACTGACTGATCCTTTTGGCGAAGGTCATATGGGCATCACTGCTGAAAACCTGGCAGAGAAATGGGACATCAGTCGTGAAGAGCAGGATGCATTTGCCGCGGAATCTCAGCGCCGTGCCGCTGTTGCAATCGAAGAAGGTCGCTTCAAGTCCCAAATCGTACCGATCGTTCAGAAAACACGTAAAGGCGAAGTCACCTTCGATACAGATGAGCATATCAAGCCGGGTACAACCGTTGAAAAATTGGCAGGCATGCGCCCAGCCTTCAAGAAAGACGGCACTGTGACAGCAGGTAACGCTTCCGGTATTAACGATGGTGCTGCTTTCCTGGTACTGGCATCTGCTGAAGCGGCAGAAGCTGCGGGCCAGAAGCCGATCGCCAAAATAAAATCCTACGCAGTAGCGGGTGTACCAAACCACATCATGGGTGAAGGCCCAATCCCGGCCTCTAAAATGGCTCTGGAGAAAGCGGGTTTGACGTTAGATGATATCGATGTCATTGAGTCCAATGAAGCCTTTGCAGCGCAGGCACTGGCTGTCAATAAAGGCTTGGGGCTGGACCCGGAGAAAACCAACCCGAATGGTGGTGCCATTGCCCTGGGTCACCCGGTCGGCTGTTCTGGTGCCTTCATTGCAACAAAAGCCATTTACGAACTTGAGCGTATCGAGGGCAAATACGCACTGGTAACCATGTGTATTGGTGGCGGCCAGGGTATTGCAGTCATCTTTGAGCGTGTTTAATCCGTCTCATTAAGATAGTCTGAGCACAAAGCAAAAGCCCGCCTCCATGTATCCGGCGGGCTTTTTTATATCCGACTCAGTGAAACAAGCTCAAGCTTATCTAACCCGAAGCTGCATCAAAACCTTTCTTTTTCTAATTCCGTGCTGCCATACAGGCTTATTCTGCAACTATAAATCGGGCGCACACTGCTACGGTTAACATTTACCGGGCTAGAAAAGCGGCGACCCCAGGAAACTGATTTAAACTTCACCAGTTACTGATAAACAGCTGATTATTAGCGATAGCCTTTGACTCTGGTGTTAACTCAAGGGTTTAGAATAGTATTCAATTCATACAACGAGGAGTGAGCCATGCAGATTGGTGAATTGGCCCAGCAGTGCGGGGTATCTGTTGATACTGTCAGGTATTATGAAAAACAGCAACTACTGCTACCCACAGGCCGTTCCACAGGCGGGTATCGCCAGTTCGGGCAGCAGGCCAAACATCAGCTTTCTTTTATCATTAAAGCCAAAGCCTTGGGTTTTACCCTTAAAGAAATCAAAGAACTATTAACCATTAAGATTTCACCTGATAGCTTTGAATGCGCAGAAGTAAAAGCAATGGCAGATGCCAAACTTGAGCGTATAGAAAGTAAAATAAAAGAACTTCAACACATGCATCAGGCCTTGACGCATATCTCCGGGCAGTGCTGCGGTGGCAATGAACCGGCAACGGGTTGCAGTATTATTGATTTGATATCAAGGGATGGGAGTTTGTAATGGCGTATCTACAAAACCTGTTACATTTAAGTTTGGAGTCCGCACCCTGGCTGGTGTTAGGCCTGATGGTTGCGGGCATAATCAAAGCCTTTATGAAAGATGACTGGCTGGCCCGGCAACTAGGTAATAACGGCATAGGCGCGGTCACCAAATCGGCGTTAATCGGTGCGCCTTTACCCTTGTGTTCCTGCTCGGTCATTCCTGTCGTCATAGGCATTCGCCGTTCCGGTGCTTCGAAAAGCGCAACGGTTTCGTTTTTGGTCGCCACGCCAGAAACCGGGGCCGATAGTATTGCCTTATCCTATGCAATGATGGGCCCGTTAATGGCCATTGCAAGACCGATTGCGGCCATTTTCAGCGCAATATTTTCGGGCATATTGGTAGCGATTTTTGATAAGGAACAGAGCGCAGCAAGGACCGAGGCTGAGCATTCAGGCCATACGCATACTTCTGCTGATAGCTGCTGCGGCTCACCGACGGAATCACCCACACATCAGCATCACTGCTGTCAGAGTCATACTGCACATGACAAGGATCACCAGACACACAGTAACCTTGTCTACAGACTCAAAGACGGCCTGGTGTTTGCATTTACCAGTATTTTTGATGGTTTTATCAAATGGCTGTTTATCGGGTTATTATTTGCGGCACTGGTGAAGACTTTTGTCCCTGAGAGTTTTCTGCTGGAATGGGGCAGCGGCCTTGTAGCCATGCTGGTGATGATGGCTGTGGGTATTCCCATGTATATTTGCGCCACCGCTTCCACACCCATTGCTGCCGCTCTGATGCTGGCGGGCATCTCACCGGGTACTGCACTGGTATTTTTGCTTGCCGGGCCAGCCACGAATATGGCAACCCTTGCCGTCATTTCCCAAGAGTTGGGTAACCGATCACTGGTGCTTTATCTATTAGGCATGGTGGGCGCCAGCCTATTTAGTGGCCTGGCTTTAGACAAAGCACTTGATGTACTTAACGTTGATGTGACCGCGCAGTTATCTGCTTCTCACGATATGTTGCCCGCCGTATTAACCTGGTTTTGCCTTGGCTTTCTGCTGGTACTAACGGCTATATCACTTAAAAAGCAATTGCAAAACCACCGTAATGGATAGACAGGTTACCCCCATAAACACCAAAGCCTGTTGCACCGGGTTTCGCTGCAACAGGCTTTGATAAACGAATCTTTATGAACAGCCGGGGCCAGGCTCCGGTTTTTTAAAGCGCCTATGCCATGCCGTGCTACCTATCAAATGTGGACTCGATCTTATGGATCGACAAATCAGCACCATTGTACTCTTCTTCTTGAGAAAGACGCAGACCACAGACTGCCCGAACACCTCCGTACACAATCGCGCCACCGACCAGCGCAACAGCGATCCCCGCAGCCGTGCCAATCATTTGAGAAATGATACTCACACCCCCCAAGCCGCCAAACGCTTCTGTACCAAAGATGCCACAGGCAATGGCTCCCCAGGCACCGCACACACCGTGCAGAGGCCATACACCCAGCACATCATCAATCTTCCATTTGTTTTGCAATTTGGTAAACAGGATAACGAACGTCGCTCCGGCAACCGCACCTACAATCAGTGAACCCATCGGGTGCATCACATCGGAACCGGCACAAACAGCCACCAGGCCGGCTAACGGGCCGTTATGGATAAATCCCGGGTCATTTTTACCAAAAATCAGTGCTGTGATAATTCCACCCACCATGGCCATCAGTGTATTAACAGCGACCAGGCCAGAAATACCATCCAGCGTCTGTGCCGACATGACATTAAAACCAAACCAGCCAATGCACAAAATCCATGCACCCAATGCCAAAAACGGGATATTAGACGGCGGAAATGCAACCAGCTTGCCGCCTTTGTAGCGGCCATTACGGACACCCAGCATCAGCACAGCGACCAGGGCTAACCAACCGCCAACGCCATGGACGACGATAGAGCCTGCAAAATCATGGAAGCCCGCAGCGAAGCTCTCTTCTAACCAGGCCTGAAAGCCATAGTTACCGTTCCAGACCACACCTTCAAAAAACGGATAGACAAACGCAACGATCAGTGCAGATGCAATCAGGAACGGCCAGAACTTACCACGCTCAGCAATCCCCCCCGAAACAATCGCCGGGATTGCAGCGGCAAAGGTCATCAGGAAGAAAAATTTAACCAGCTCATAGCCATTATTAGCCGCCAGCTCTGCAGCGGGTGAGAAGAATGTCACACCGTAAGCGATCCAGTAGCCCACGAAGAAATACGCCATCGCCGAGAAACCGAAGTCGGTCAGAATTTTTACCAGCGCGTTAACCTGATTCTTATGGCGAACCGTGCCCACCTCAAGAAATGCAAACCCGGCGTGCATGGCAAATACCATGATCGCCCCCATAAGAATAAATAACGTATTTGAGCTCTGAATAAGCGTTTCGACAGCGCTATTGATGTTTTCCACTGAGGAACTCCCTGCGGTTGACCGGTGCACCAAATAAGGAACAAGAAATACGTCCAGGCACTCTTTTGATGCATCGGCAGTCTAAAAAATAATTATTAATCCGCTCACAGCACAAGAGCAGGACTACAACCAACCGAAATCATAATAATTTCAAGGAGTTATTTCCGCATCACCAATACTGCAAACCTTTCCACTCTCTTTTAAAGCACCATCTGTGCCAACAGGGCAATTTTGCCTTGGAAAGTGCAATGCATTACTTATGAGTGATACGGAAACAGCAATGAATCTTTTCGTTGCGCTTAAAATCAGGGTCTAGCGTGTCTTTGGTGATATCGTCTATCTGAAAATCAGCCAGTGCATCACGATTGATTTTGAAACGCCGATAGTTATTCGAGAAATACAGCACCCCCTCTTGACGCAACAAGCGCATTGCTCCTTCAATCAGATCAACGTGATCCCTTTGTACATCAAGCACACCTTGCATGCGCTTGGAGTTTGAGAAGGTTGGCGGGTCCATAAAAATCATGTCGAAAGCAGCACCACGCTGGACGCGCAGCCATTTAAGACAATCAGACTGGACTTGTACATTTTGCTTGTTATCCAATCCGTTCAAATCCAAATTACGCTTGGCCCAATTAAGGTAAGTGGCGGACATATCAACACTGGTTGTACTGGAGGCGCCCCCTTTTGCCGCATGCACTGAAGCGGTGCCGGTATAACAAAACAGATTCAGGAAATCTTTACCCGCAGCTTCCTGCTGAATACGATACCGCATAGCCCGGTGGTCAAGGAACAGACCGGTATCCAGATAATCATGCAGGTTGACCAGTAAACGACAGCCGTGTTCATTAATCTCTTTGAAACGATGCGTCTCCAAATGCTTCTCGTACTGGTTGGTGCCCTTCTGTTTTTTACGCTGCTTCAAAATAACCTTGTCCGCGGGCATATCCAAGGCAACAGGCAATGCGCTCATCACCTCCTGCAACCGGGCAAAAGCTTTGACCGGATCAATTTTTTTCGGTGCGGCATACTCCTGCACATGCACTTCGTCACCATACAGATCAACCGCCACAGAGTATTCAGGAATATCAGCATCGTACAGGCGATAACTGTCAATCGCTTCACGTTTAACCCACTTCGCCAGCTGTTTTTTATTCTTTAACAGCCGGTTAGCAAACATTTGTGCGCCATCCGAGAGCTTAACTGCACCCTGTTCGGCATTAGGTTCTTCGCTTTTGCGTTCAGCAACCGGATAGAGAAACAGGCGGCTTTCAAGGGCACCGTTATAAAGCTTGTATTGTTTAGCCGCACGCAGGCCCATCACTTTGCACAGATCAGGGTTCGAGGTAAATATTGCCGCTGTCCAGCCGGCAAACTGTGCCTTCAGTTTGTCACCTAAATGGCGGTAGAGAAACATCAGTTGCTGGGTTTCGCCCAAGCGCTCGCCGTAGGGCGGGTTAGTGACAATAATGCCCGTTCCTTCGGGTAGCTGATCACGCTGCAGGTCTTCCAGGCGGCAAGTCGCAAAATCAATAAACTCACCAACACCCGCCCGCTCCGCATTCTGACGGGCAATACGTATGACTTTCTGATCCTGATCCCGCCCCAAAAACACTGCATCAAGGGCAAGTACGCCTTTTGCTTTCCGTGCTTGCGCTTCTGCAAGTAAGCTATTCCAAATCTCCTGGCTGTGCCCTGTCCAGCGGGTGAAGCCAAAGCGTTTACGTTGCAAACCCGGGGCAATATCAGCTGCAATCATGGCAGCTTCAATCAGCAAAGTTCCTGAGCCGCACATGGGGTCCAATAGCAGGCCGTCAGCTGCTTTCGCTCGCGACCAGCCACTTCTGATCAGAACGGCGGCCGCCAGGTTTTCTTTCATTGGCGCCTCACCCGCTTTCAGGCGATACGCTCTACGGTGCAGACTGTCCCCTGACAGATCCAATGCCACGGTAATGTGGCCGCGATGCATCCGCACGTTCACCCGCAGATCCGGTGCCACTTTATCGATACTCGGGCGCGCACCGGTTTTATCGCGAATCTGGTCAACAATGGCATCTTTCACTTTGAGCGCACCAAAGTGGGTATTATTGATGCCGCGGGTCTGTCCACTGAAATCAATAAGCAGGGTTCCCTGACTCCGCATGTGTTCTAGCCAGTCAACCTGTTGTACGGCCTGATAAAGATCTTCTGCCGTTTCCGCCTCTCCGTCATACACTGGCAGCAGAACACGGTTAGCTAGGCGCGACCAAAGGCAGATACGGTAAGCCTCTTCCAACTCACCTTCACACTGAACACCCGCTACCGTCTGCTTAGTCGAAGTAATACCTAATTGGTGAAGCTCTTCCTCAAGCAGTAATTCAAGTCCTTTCGGGCAGGTCAGAAACAGTTTCATAAGACTCATAGCTCAGTATTTATTCACGTAAAACCAAAAAATAATGAAAAAAATTCATTCGATGGCACTTTTTTTAACGTATCCATTAACTTGATGAATACACTCGCTTTTGTGCAGCCACACACTAACTTTACTTATCGACAGCTTACCAAATGATAGTCTTTTTTAATCGCACAAGGGGCTTTTTTTCGCTATTTATAGAGTTCTGCGCTGTATTGAACACATAATCATCAGGCAGATTCTAAGCGGATGCCACGTCTCAAGGAACCGCTGCTCTCAAAAACCAAAAAACAAAGAGAGGCTCAACTATATGAAGAGACAAAAGCGTGATCGTACCAGTACACTGTTCAATCGAGGCTTTCAAGCCGGACTCAATGGAAAATCCCGGGATAATTGTCCTGTCAACACATCAGACTTACGGAGCCACTGGATGAGTGGTTGGCGTCAGGGGCGAGAAGCCCATTGGAGTGGCATGGAAGGTGTATCAGCCATACAATCTGATCCTGCGCTACACTAACACCGTATTCTTATAAAAAGGCTCTCGCCCCTAACGGGAGCCTTTTTAATTCATCACTACTTCATCTATCCAACTGCTGAATCGCTTTGACCGAGTCAGCGATTAGACGTGGACCACAGTAGATAAAACCGGAGTAAATTTGAACCAGGCTGGCACCCGCCTCAATCTTTTCTGCCGCATCATAGCCTTCGGTGATACCGCCAACGCCGATAATAGGCAACGCCCCTTCAAGTTCCTGGGCTAAAAGACGAATAACTTTGGTGGATTTATTGCGCACTGGCGCACCAGACAAGCCACCCGCTTCATCAGCAAACTCAAGACCTTCAACACCTTCACGAGAAAGTGTGGTATTTGTCGCAATCACTCCGTCCATTTCATAGGCTTTAAGGGATGATGCCACCAGCGCTATCTCTTCGTCCGTCATATCGGGTGCGATTTTCACCGCAATGGGGACATAACGATCATGAAATTTAGCCAGTTTTGTTTGCTCTGATTTCAGTGCATCCAGCAAACTGTTCAGAGATTCACCATATTGCAAAGTACGTAAGCCCGGCGTATTAGGCGAAGAAACATTCACCGTGATATAGGAGGCACGGCCATATACCTTTCTCAAGCAGTAAAGATAGTCATCATTGGCATTCTCATTCGGTGTATCTTTATTTTTGCCAATATTGATACCCAAGACACCTTTGTAACAGCTTTTATCCAAATTTCTTAACAGTGCATCAACCCCGTCATTGTTGAAGCCCATACGGTTAATAATCGCTTGTTGCTCGGGCAAACGGAAAATTCTTGGTTTTGGGTTACCCGCCTGAGGACGAGGCGTCACAGTGCCTACTTCAACAAAGCCAAAGCCCATTGCAGCCATGCCATCAACAGCAATGCCGTTTTTGTCTAAACCTGCCGCCAGACCCACTCTATTTGGGAAGTTAATCCCCATGACCTGTACAGAATCCGAAAAGTCCTCAGCTCCTAAAAGTTTGTTTATCCCCAAAGATGCGGCAAGATTCATAGAATGAAGGGCTACATTATGCGATAGCTCTGGATCAAGCTGAAACATTAAAGAGCGCGTCAGTGCATATAACATATCGGTTCCTGCTAAAGAAATTTGCCCGATTATAGCCCGGATGCCGCACCAGTACATTTCGTTTTTTAAATTTAGTGCAGCTATATACGTTTATCCTGCAATTATAAACCAGGTGTACACGGCTACGGCTCACATTTGCCGGGTTTTCACTTGATCTCCCTTGACCTGAGCACACATGCTCACTCCGACGCTGCTACAGAGCTACATCTGGACAAGACGAAAAATAACAGCACCGTAAGTAAATTGGGCGGCGTTTCAGAATCGAAACACATTCCTTTGGTGTAATACTCAGCTGATTTTCTCAATACCACGATACTTCCCGTCATCATCAAACTGAATACGAAAACGGCCTCGTATCCCATCTGATAACAGGAAAGGCTGAAGAATTCTGGCGGGGAACTGTACACTGCGACCATCAATCGCGTGGGTAAAAATATTTTGTGCTACGCCTTGGTAGAGCTTTTTGTATTTATCTGAGCTGATATATAAATCAATAACGATGTATTTCATTTATCTATTGCAAGGGGGGGACTCCCCCCCTTGCGCTTATCTTACTGATTAAATTGGCTGGTTTTCGCCAGATCGAACAACTCTCTCAAGGCGACTGTATACATTGCATACTCCTGTTTTTTGGCGCTTTTCAGTTCACTAAGCACATTCAGCCAACGTCTGATCAACCAGTCGTTGTCCTCACACCACTTAGCCACTAGCTGCTGAGCATTGCTGTTCTTGGATTGTCCCTGAATAGCACTACCTACAACAGCCCTCTGCTGCCAATCCAAATCATCACGGAATGCTTCACGCGCCAAAGCTTGCCAGTAATTTTCCACTGCAAGGTTATTCAGTTTCTGGGATAACCAATCCAGCTCAAGACGCTCACCCAGTCCGAAGTAAACTTTAGCTACCTTACTCGCCGGCAGTTCCGCACTGGCAGCAACCTCGATAATGCCCAGGTAAGCATATAAACAACGGGCACCGGCAACCAACTTGGCCAGTTTCACTGGAACGCCTGCCTCCTGATAACGCTGCTGTGCCCGTTGCCAACGCTGTAACGGCTCTCCGGTAAACATGTCTTCAGGCTTGGCAATCAGTGTGTCCAAATGTTTGGTAAAGAAGCCAACTTCTTTCTCACAATCAAGTTCAGTTCTGCGATTACGGACAAACCAGCGGGTAGCCCTGCGCATCAGATGCTGCAGTTCATGCATCATCTCAACTTGCAATTCACTGGCAACCTTGTGGTCGAGTTTCTCTATTTGTAACCAGAGGCTTTCTACATTGAAAACATCCCGAGCCAGAATATAAGCACGGGCAATCACCGCATCATCGGCACCTGTCGATGTCCGTAAACGGTCAACAAAGTTAATTCCCATCATATTGATCATATGATTGGCAATCTGTGTACCAATGATCTCTTTGCGCAGACGGTGAGCATTCAGCTGCGGCAGGTAATCCTGTGTCAGATTATCCGGAAACGCTGTTGTCAGTGCGCGTGCGAGGTAAGGGTCATCCGGCACAGAAGACAAACTGAGCGTTTCCTTCAATTCGGCCTTACTGTATGACACCAGCACGGAAAGCTCTGGACGGGTTAGGCCTTTATGCAGGCTGCGCCGCTCATTTAATGCCTCATCCGATGGCAGGAATTCCAGATCTCTATCCAGTTTTCCGGCATTTTCCATATTCGTAATATAACGCTGGTATTCAGCCACACTCTCCGCCGAGCGGGATTCAGCCATTGAGATGGCCTGAACCTGACGGTAGTTGTTTTGTAAGACCAGTCTGGACACATCATCAGTCATATTTTCCAGTAACTGGTTACGCTGTTTAATTGTCATATCGCCATCGTCAACCACCTGGTTCAACAAAATTTTGATATTGACCTCATGGTCAGAGCAATCAACACCACCGGCGTTATCAATAAAGTCGGTATTCATACGGCCACCTTTCAGCGCATACTCCATACGCGCTTTTTGGCTCAAGCCAAGGTTGCCCCCTTCACCGACCACCTTGCAACGCAGGTCATTACCATTTACACGCAAAGCATCATTCGCTTTATCACCGATATCAGCATCGCTTTCTTCCGTTGCTTTTACGTAGGTACCGATACCACCATTCCAGATCAGATCAACTTCTGCCTTTAATAGCGCTTTAATCAGCTCATTCGGGTTCACCGACTTTTCGCTTAAGCCGGTTAATTCACGAATTTCAGGTGACAACTGAATTGATTTGGCACTCCGGGAGAAGACTCCGCCGCCTTTGGAGATGAGTTTTTCATCATAATCACTCCAGGCTGAACGAGGCAGCTCAAACAGGCGGTTACGCTCCTTCCAGCTTTGTGCCGCATTTGGCTTGGGATCGATAAAGATATGCATATGGTTAAAGGCTGCCACCAAGCGAATATGTTTGGAAAGCAACATTCCATTACCAAATACATCGCCTGACATATCACCGATACCGACTACTGTAAAATCTTCCTTATCGGTATTAATGCCCACCTCCCGGAAGTGGCGCTCAACGGAAACCCAAGCACCCCGGGCGGTAATTCCCATTTTCTTATGGTCATATCCCTGGCTGCCGCCGGATGCAAAAGCATCACCTAACCAGAAGCCATATTGCTCGGCAATCTCATTCGCAATATCAGAGAATGTGGCGGTGCCTTTATCGGCTGCCACAACCAGATAGGTATCATCGGCATCATGGCGTATCATATTTTCCGGAGGTAGGACCTGCCCCTCGACAAGGTTATCAGTGATATCCAGCAAGCCACTGATAAACGTGCGATAGCAGGCAATGCCCTCTGCCAGCCAGGCTTCACGGCTCATGCCATCATGCAGCATTTTGGCAACGAAGCCACCTTTCGCACCGACTGGAACAATAACCGCATTTTTCACTTGTTGAGCTTTGACTAACCCCAACACCTCGGTACGGAAATCTTCGTATCGATCTGACCAACGTAAGCCGCCACGCGCCACTTTCCCGCCTCGCAGGTGCACGCCTTCGATCCTGGGGGAAAAGACAAAAATCTCGAATTTCGGCCTGGGTAACGGCATATCCGGAATCTGATCAGGTGAAAGCTTAAAGGAGAAATAGTTTTTCAGTTCGCCCTCTTTAACCTGATAGAAGTTTGTCCGCAGAGTCGCTTTAATCAGCGCCAAATACTGTCGGATTACTCGGTCATCATTCAGGCTATTCACTTCGTCGAGACTATCAATGATTTGCTGCTCAATTGCAGTGGCATCACCCTGGCCCCCCGGTTTGAAACGTGCTTCAAACAACGCAACCAACTTGGCCGCTATGCCCACATAGGCGTTTAATGTCGAACTGATCGCCTCCTGTCCGATTGGAAAGCGAATCTGTTTCATATATGCAGCGTAGGCCCGCAGCATGGCGACCTCTCGCCAGCCAATATTGCCAGCAATGACTAAACGGTTAAATTCATCACTTGCCGCCTGCCCCTGCCAGATTTTCAGAAATGCCTCCTCAAAAACCGCCTTCAGAGATTGCAGGGAAATGGCATCTTCACCGGTATAAACCAGATTAAAATCGTGTATCCAAACAGATTCAGATTTACCCATAATACGGTAGGGGTGTTCATCAATAACACGCAGTCCCAGGTTTTCCAGTACCGGGATTACATCAGACAGCGGTAAGGAGTTGCCCAGGTTAAACAATTTAATATTCAGGCTGGCTTGATCTTTTTCCAACGCCTGATAAAAACTCAACTGCAGTGGGCTATCCTCCGATAGCTTGTGCATATGCTGTATATCCACCACAGCAGTGCGCGGTGAAAAATCAGAGCTATAGCTTGCAGGGAAACCGTCGCCATAGTTACTGTATGCGCGAATACCATTTTCCTCGCCCAGAGCTTCGACCAGCGCATCTCGAAGATCATCCCGCCAACTGCGAGCAACCTGTCGAATCAGGTTTTCAAGTTTTACGGGATCAAAGCTTTCTGCGATGTTTTCCCCACGCAGAATAAACTGCGTACGTGTAAGAATCGAATCTGAGAAATGGGTGGTAAAGTCTGCTTTGTTGCAGTTCAACTGCTCCATTAACTGCGCCTGCACTTTGCGCCTGAAATCGGTGCTGTAAATATCCCGTGGGGAATACACAAGGCAAGAATAAAACTGGCCGAAATAATCTTTACGTAGAAACAGTCTGATCTGCCGCCTTTCATGAATTTGCAGGATCCCAAGCACCGTGTCGTACAGATCATCCACACTCACTTGGAATAGATCATCACGCGGGTGAATTTCCAATATTTGCAGCAGTTCCTTCCAATCATGCCCATACCGATGCAGGCCAGATTTTTCCATAATCGCCTCAACTTTACGCCGTATAATCGGTATCTGACGGGAACTCTGGATATAGACACTGGATGTATACAGCCCCAGGAATCGACACTCCCCTACGACTTCACCCTTATTATTAAACTGCTTGATACTAATATAATCCGGATAAATAGGCCGGTGGACACTGGATTCGCGGTTCGACTTGGTAAAAGAAAGAATATCGGGGATAAGCACAAAACCTTCCGCATCCCGATCATTCCCAATAGCAAGCTCAGAGCGGCAATGCTCATCACAAAACTTCAGCAAACCCAGTTGCGAACCAAGCACCGCTTCCAATACAGGCTTACCACTTTTCTGTACCAGTTTATATTCGTCATAACCGAGGAAAGTAAAGTGCTCTTTCAGCCAGCTAATAAAGTCATGCACTTCCGAAATCGTGTCATCCTCATAGCCCTTAACCGATTTGGCGAACGCCTCGGCCAGCTGATCACAACGCTCCACCATAGGATTAAAGTCCGCCACAACGATAGAGACATCTTCCAAAATATTACGTAATGCTTGCTCAAGTTCATGCAGATCGTTTTTATCCGTATGCCGATCAACTTCAATCGAGACCAGAGATTCAGGATGGGAGCCTTTAGCCCGACTGTTCTTCTTCAGAACAGATTCCAGCTCTCCTTCCCCATCCCTTTTCATTGAAACAACTGCACTGTGAATCGCATGGATAGTCAGATTGCGACGGTTCAGTTCCATACGCAAAGAGTCCACCAGAAACGGCATGTCATCCTGGAGCACTTCAATAACGGTATGCGTCGACTGCCAGCCATGTTGCTCAATGTCGGGATTAAAAACCCGCACCTTAACCTGACCGGCTTTACGTTGCTGAATAAATTGCCAACACGCCAATGTCGAGCCATAAAGATCTTCCAGATTCCATTCCAGTAGATCATTTTCAGGCGCTGAGGCGTAATATAAAGATGCAAAATCAACCAATGCATCAGCCCGACTTTTAGGCAGTCGGCTTTTCAGCTGATGGCACAGTGCTGACAATAGGTTATGTTTTTCGTCCTGATCCCGTGTTCCCATCATTCACTCCTTATTTATCCCCAATACTCGACAGTATCAACTTGTTAGCTGCTGCTGGATATACTTTGTATACCTTTTTCAGCCTGTATTTAAACTTTTACGGTATAGTTGATAAAAAATACACCTTTTTAACTGACAATAACTA